>Ga0105104_10000120_pt1 | contig 54391 bp, 58 predicted proteins | sample PPLLaktember2015_3_FD_87034 | JGI IMG/M metagenome (GOLD analysis project Ga0105104, IMG submission 87034) | Freshwater sediment microbial communities from Prairie Pothole Lake near Jamestown, North Dakota, USA - PPLs Lake P7 Core (6) Depth... | ecosystem: Environmental > Aquatic > Freshwater >... | reverse complement strand
TATCACCAACAGAGCCGCCAGTCTTATTAGTATTAATTTCTGCTATGAATGTGCCATCCTCATCATATTTTACTATCCAGAGATACCCAGTAGATTTATGCATTAGAACAATAGCAACCATCTTAGCAAGAGCAGAATCATAGTACCACCGCACCTTAAGGCGTGTGGACCCCGCTGGAAAAGAGATTATAATCCTTGTCGCAGTTAGTAATGTAGGATTAAGCTTGAGTATATTATTCCCATTGAGTTCATAGATAATTCCAGTCGTAGGATGAGTTCCCCTATATTGAATCAGATTGAAGAGAGAGCTCCCACTCGGATAAGAAATATGGCCTCGGTCTTGACCATAGATAGTACTGAGATTAACTCCACCATTTTGTCTAATAATAGTCAGATTCTCATCTGTAGTAATAGATGGATTATCATATTCATCATATCCATATGCCTCTTTTATCCAGTAAGCCGAATAGGATTTTTGTGCTCCAATAATGAATTGAGGCCCTGGAACATCCTCTGAGTCGATACTAAACATACAAGAGGCATTCTGGGCAAGAATTCTACTACCTATCACGTCATACAGTAGATTTCCTGTGGCAGTATCCATTAAGAGTTGTGGTGTTAATGTTCCTATCATTAGTGATTCACGACCCCAAAATAAGTGTAGTCCGACTCCCATTCTCGTGTTGTAGGGTTATAACTAATAGCAATAATATCCCCTGCCTGATGGCGAGGAGCGATAGTTGCAAGCGAACTTCCCCCAAACATCTTAAATCGCACTAAGAGTCGTTGGCCAATTCCAAAATCCGCACTCGCAGAAATTTCATTACCAAATATATCATAGGCATTACACTCATAAGTTTCACCTACCGCAGAAGGATAAAGAGGAGAATTAATCTTTGCTTTACGGCGACATCCCATCATACCAGAAATTGGGACACAAACCCAATCACCTCCCCCATCCTGCCATACAAATACAAAATCATTCTTCAAGATAGGTTCTCCGGAAGTCCCATTCGTATTCAGTACAGAACAAGTCATAGGAGTCATTCGTGCAAGTACAGTATCTCCCGTCACGGTTGTCTGCCCTGTGTCAAACTCCAAAGCCTTTATCTGAAGATACCCTCCAGAAATTGCAGATACATATCCCACTTGTAAAACTGTTCCACTCCCACTTCCAGCCGGTCCCTGTAGATTAACAAAAGAACCCCATGACCCATCAGGATTTGCAAACCTCAGCGATGTCCCCGACCACTCGTGAGCTGGGGCAAGACCTGTTGCTCCATCAGCCCCAGCTGGTCCATCAGCTCCAATCCGACCATCTTGGCCTATTTGACCATCAGCTCCAGCGGGTCCTTCTGGACCCTGGGGGCCTTCGGGACCAATAATTCCCTGGAAATAGTTATTGATAATATCTCCAAGATTAGTGGTAATATCACCGGCGTAATTATCCCCAGCTCTATAGCTGATATTATTAAAGATATCACCAAGAGAGATAGCGGCACCTTGTGCGGAGATAGCATTTCCAGCGGAAGCAGGTTCTAGTAACGCCGTGGAGAGTGAACCGAAACCCCAAGGGGTCTTTGGCTGGAAACCACCAACGAGTTTTGTGCCGAGACCTACCTGTGTCCGTCCTCTAAGACTGGACGGGGCATCTGGGGCATCTAATCCATCTATGGAGATTGTTGTACTCATTAAGTATAACGACTCCTCTGCCTATAGCGTCTTTGGTCGAAACTATCGCCTTTCTGTTTTGCGGCTTCCATCAGATTTGAGTAAAAGGCCGATAACCTCAGATGTCTAAGGGTCTGCCGATAAGAAGCCATCAGAGCATTTGACCGTTCCATATTACCTTCGGTTGCAGAGATTCTTGCTGCAACATATGTTGCAATTACCATATCCAGCGAATACATCATATGCGGTGCAATCTCAAAGTAGGTGGTCCCAGATAATGGGATAGGGGACAAAGCTTTATCGAATGTGGCTACCCTCGTCAGGGCATCATAACTAGTTATCAGTCTATCTTGAATAGTGTCGTATGCTGATTCTGTACTTCGCAGTAGCCTAAATACACTACCATTATAGGCCTCCTCGTGCAAGTCTCGTGTACCCACTAGTGCACTAACCGGTAGTGTGGCTGACAGTCCATCGGAGGCTATTGTACAAGTGCCGTTGCAGAGTCTGGCTATCCCGCTAGGCAGGGATTCTATTGTGATAACCGTATTGGTATTTAGTATACCAGACTGGACATGTAGATTGTTACCTTCCAGCCAGATTCCACGGCCAGCGGTATTATACTGTCCCATACTCTCATAGAAGGTTTTGTACCCCGTTGATTCAAGGGTATATATAGCCACAATAGTTCCAATAGTACTTGGCAACATATAGTCTTCCGTTGTCCCATCATAGGTAACAGTCGTCCTCGCCACAACTGGTGTCTGGCTATTCCTGTTAATCTCCCCAAGAATCTCTGGATACTTCTGTTCCATCAGGGCAATCAATGTTGTATCACTATACTTTGCATTCAACGCTGGCTCATCCACCTGTTCCCTAATCTTCGCCAGGGCTCTTGTGATAAAACTATCCGAGGTATAACTAGTGGAACCAAGAGTCGCTACGGCACCAATATCAAACGTGAAAGCTTCCACAAGTGCCGTTGGTTGGAACCTATTAGCCGGAGATGTCATATTAAAGCCATATCCTGTCTTCCGGCAGAATACGTAGTAGTAATCCGTGCCTGTTAAGTGTTCCAACATAAAGGCAACCGTGCCTCTGGAGCTGGTAAAAGCTGGTTGTACAATCGAAGTTGATGGGTCGTTGGAAACCCCTACCCACACTTCGCACTCCGGAATAGTCGTTCCTGTAGTTGTGCGAATAGTCAAGACTATCTGGTTATTCCCAGGCCCGAAGATTCCGCTATGGGACATAATCTCCATACCAATATCATTCAAATCGTGTGCACTAATAGTCCCGTCTGCCTCAGTCGTTCCAGTTAAATATGCCGCTGTCGGAAGCTTCCCGTTTATCGCCGTACTATGTGTCTTAATTGTATCCACATTAGTATCTATTGTATCTATTTTCCCCTCAACCGTAGTTATTGCAGCCTCCGCCCCATCTGTATACCCTTTAATCAATCCAGTATCCACCAGGATATTTGCAGTATCGCTTAGCAGTGTAGTCAGGTTCGTATTGAGGGTTGTTATGTTTATTTCAGTGCTGCCTCTTCTTGCTATCTGTGTGGTACCGCTATCCACCGCCGCCAGTGGAAATGCCCCTGTCCCATCAAAGGTCGCCGCTTTAATTGAAGCATCAGCCAGCGTCATAGCGCTACCCACTGCTGCTGGAGATGCAGGAAGATTATCTGTTTTATCTTTAACTGCCTTCATAGCCGAGCCTGTACCAAATGCTGTAACAGCATCAAGACCTGTAGATACTAAAGCATATCCCGTCTTATCAGAAACTACTTTTGCATCCGCCGAGAAATTACCCGTTCCATACTTAGCATCCCAGTATTGTGCACTGACAACTTGTAGTGATATTACTATCGGGCAATGCGTTGCGTGGTCCTCAATAATTATTTTTGCATCTCCCAGAGTATTGGTATCAGTTGTATTATTGGCCAGTGTCAGGGTTGCCTGCCCTTCAAAGTTTGATAGAGTGCTCAACGTGTAGCTTGCCAGGTCAACCATCGACCCATCCGCCTTCACGAACTTAGCCCGTTTATTCGAGGCATTGTATCCGGTTAGGTCGGCAGGGGGGGTCACGGGAGTGACGCCATCTGAGGGACTATAGAACCCAATCCCTAAAACCTTCTGGCTTGCAGTTGATACTTTTAATTCCTGACTCATATATCATTCCTTAATCTTAATATTGCGGGCACTGCTGAAGAGGCTTTTTGGTACTTAGTTTCCCACATTATAACACCATCACCGTAAGGGTCGCCAAGCTCTAAAGCGTGCGAAATACGGTACTTATCACTTGGTTTAGTTGTGAAATCTACGGTTTGAGGTATGGACGGATTTGTCAGTTTTTGGCCCTGATACACATTTTCCCATGTAGAATTTGATGTGTTATAAACATCAATTTTGATATACAAGTCGCCCTGTGCGGATTCATTGTTTTGTTCACCCCAATACTGAATTGAGTTTATATTATAAGTTCCGCCCAAGTTAAAAGTTAACGGATTGCCGTATACACCAGTCTCGTTTGGAACAGAACCATCAACGGCGTAAATTTCGACATCGCCATCGATGGCATAAGATGGGTCTGTCCATCCAGATGGAGTATTAGTTGATGTAGGACTTATATATGCCATTGTGGTTCCAGATTAATTCTTATATGTCCTGTTTTCAATCGCCATATGAGCATCAAGCTTATCACTTATCTTATCTACTGTCTTTCTAGTTATGGCGAACTCCGCCGATAACTCTGCAACAGCTATCTGTGTATCCCGTGCTATGTGACTGCCTGCCAGTTCCATAGCTGCTATTTTCTCTTCGCAGACTGTAATCGCCGTACCCATTCCGGCAACATATAGAATCGCCGTAGTATTTAATGTTATAATAGTGATAAGTAGTGTAATCCAGCGAAACCAATCTCCGCCATTGTTGGGACGACCACCTACACTGTTATTTGTATTTTGGGTTTCCATGTCTGTAACTCTCCAACGTGTTGTCGTAGTTGTGATTGATTCGTTGTTTGGTCCCACTCAGACAGCCGTAGGTTTTCTGCAATCTCGTGGCCGCTGACGGGATGACGAAGTGAATCTAAAAGTTGTTTAGCCTGTTCGGGATATAATCGTGGTTCTGTATCCAAATTCAATACATCTACAAATCCCCGCTTATATGATTTCCACTGGGCTACAACAAAGGTCTTATGTATCCGATGGTAGTAAACAAAAAGGCTGTCCCTGAGTCTTTCATCAGGGACATGCCTCTTAATCCAATTCTCGAACTTCGGATGGATAATACGGTGTTGGTCCTTGCGAAATCTGCATATTGCACCGAGCATTTTTTACATACTCCTTTCCGTAACTAACCAACACTATTAAGCAGGTAATACTGCTACGATTCCTGAGTAGTTCTCAGCCCATCCATTGGTACTGCCACCATCGACAAACGGATTCTGTGCAGGAGCATCTTTGCCATCACTGGCCCAGTTGCCTGCAATCCAGCTGTCGTCTACATTAGCACTTAGCGTAATCGCACTGCCAGTTCCTGTATCGGTATCAGTTTTAATCCTGTTACCTTCGATACGGAGGTTCACACCTGAACCATCAACCCAAATCGCTGGGGTTGCGGTTCTACCAACATCCTGAATGAAGTTGTTGGTAATCTCACCGTGTGTAGCGTTACCGGCTATACGAATTGCACTGCCAGCCGCTGCGATACCAGCACCATCAGACCCATAGAATCTGTTGTTATCCACAACGAGATATGGAGCATCTGAACCCGCCGGTATAGAGATACCGTAGAGAGCAGGAGCATTGGCATCACGGCCTAAGACACAATCATGGATGTAAACACCATAAGCACCAGCAGCGGAATCAAATGCGATAGCTGAATAGCCCTGTGTACCGCCACCAATAACCATATTGGCAATCTCTACCCTATCGGCCGCCGCCGTAAGAGTGATGCCATCAAAGTTACCAGTCGGCATAATACGAGGATAAGCCATACCTCTACAGCCATTACCTATGATATGCACAAACGGCTTATCTATAGTAATGGTTGCGGTGTCGCCACCTGAGTAGTCGTAGACCAAAATCCAGTCATCGGCCGTAGTCGTACACGCAGTAATAGCTTCCTGCATAGTCTTGAATGCTGTTGCAGGAGTCTTGCCATCACCAGACGCAGCAATATTTGCATCGACATACCATATGGCAATCGGCATAGCTGAACCAGCAATCGACCTCATTTGATAACCCATCTGAATCTGTAGGATTTTCGCCAGTGATTCTATCGAGTGGTATCTCCTATCATAATCCGATGCGTCACCATCATCTGTCAATACATTGGCCAATATGGAGTGGTCAGTTATTTCTGCCATTCCTATTGGGTCTGTAATCGTGCCGCAAGCTACCTTCGCCAGATGGTCTGCATTGATGTCACTCAGTGCTGAATCGGCTTCTGTATTAATAGATGCTTTACATGTAGCATTCAAATCATTTGTTCCAGCACTCAGTAATTCCGTCGTTTTAGCTGTCAGAGTAACTGCATCAGCTATAGCTTCCTGTGAGTCTGTCGTGTTATCATAACTAGATGCCGAGGCCGTGGCCGATTTGCTCAGCATCATTGCTATAATGCTGTCATCGGTTACGCCAGTCGGGTATACTCCCGTGCCCGCTGCTGTCTTGTACAATGCTTTTACAACATCATACAATGATGTACTTGCAGGGAGGGCAGTACCTAATGCAGTGCCACCAGTTGCTATAAACGTCGAGAGAGAACTTGTAGTGGGCGTTCCAGTCAGTGCGGCATCTTCAATCTTAGAAGTGTCAGTATTAATACCACTAACAGCAGTCGCAATCGCTCCGGCATCGTCTGAAGCTACCGCCACGCCTGTTCCACCGGAGAATGTATAGTTTCCAATCACATCGAAGCTGTTAATGACCGACCACGTACTGCCTGTGATGGTGTCCACAACATTCTTCGTCAGAGCCGTACCGGTATTCTGGAATATACAATCCTTGACTTTAACGCCTGTACTGAGAGTTCCTGACAAATCAATTTCTGATGTACTTGCAACACCTTTGAAGATACATCCTTCAATGAGTGCATCTGTAACGGCAGCCAGGCCAATACGCCTTAGACATGCGTCTCCAGCAACCGAGCCGTTGAAGAAACAATCCTTGACGTGCAGTCTTGATACCGTAGTAGCAACCAACTGACTGAGGGTTTCCTTATTCGAGGCGGCATCTCTGAATTCTACATTCTCAAGTGTACAATCACTGCCGGTCACTGTCATCTGTTGGACGACAGCATCCACATTCGTATACAGCAGCAAATTCTTAATAGTGACATTCGCTGCGGAGACCGTCGCTAGTACTACCTCAACATTACTAGCATTAGTGAGGGTGGGACGAGCCGCACCTTCGCCAAGTCCTATGATGGTTATACCAGCCACATCCACCGTCAAAACAACCGCAGCAGCTCCAGCCAGCCCCATTGATTCTGCATGACCTGGGGCCACCAGAATAACATCCCCGTTATTTGCCGTACAGAAACCTACGGCATAATCAATTGTGGCAAAGGGTTTTTCCCACGTTTGACCATGCTCACCATCATCGGCGTTGAGGGCTCCGGCTGTATTGCCGGAATCCACAAAATAGATATTTCCGTTGGCTCTATTTAAGAGGGATGGCAACATGATAGAACCATACCTATTAATTGCATCGACTATTAACATTGTTTAACCTCCAAATTATTTCTAATATTTTAGGGGCCAAGGACAGGAGAAAGGAGCAGAAACTCCCATCCTTGGTGGTCCCTAACATTCGTTTAGTACAAGGTTGACTCAGTAAGACCAGTCAACTTGACTCCTTTAACTTCCTCTGGAGCAATCAGGCAATACTGCCAGAACGGTGCTTCCAGCACTTCCATAGCCGCACCGGTACTTGACCGTGCTACCATGAATATGCCACTGGAGCCACCCAACGGAGCAAGGAACTCAAGGTCTGTCCCTACTCTTCCGTCAGTTCCGCCAATCCTCGGAGGTACGTATTTCTTCAAATTACCGCCACCAAGTTTGATGGCATACAGCCTACCGGCCAGACACATCGAGGAGGTAATCCAGTTGAACTTCTTGCCGTTGAAGCTGTAACCGACATCGTCCCAACCACCCATCACGGAGAGAGCCTTGCCGGTTCTATCGTAGAACATCCTGTTGTTTGACAACGTGGGCTGTTCCAGATACTTCATGGTAACACCAGTAGTTGTGATAAAGGTGTCCAATTCCGTACCAGTATAGGCATCAAGGAATCCACCAACATACTTGTTGAGGACACTATCGGTGAGTGGGCCATTTACAGCAGCCACTATCGACTTAAACTGACTGTAGGTATCGAGGTCAAGAACTTCTGTCCCGCCAGAGCCACCCATAATCGTTCCACTACTCTTAATCCAGTCTTCGAGACCCCATGTCTTCATCTCACGACCAGAGGTAGTTCCACAGTTTGCCAGCACGAGCCAGTCGCCTATGGCAATCTGTGTGATGGAGCCAGATGCCAAAGATGTATTCCTGACAGCAGCGACTTTGATTGTGCCATTCGTGTAATCAATATCAGAGATAATCAGGGGAACATAGGTTGTACCCCACGGGGCACCAGTCGAAGTATCATTCTTGTGGTGTGTGCCACCAGTCGAGCCCCAGTTTGGAGTACCGGAATTATTGGCATAAACATCGACCAACATACCAGGACGCAAGAAAGCTGTCCTGCCAGTCGTCTGGTCAAGCGTGCAGGTGAAGTAACCGCTGGCTTCACCAGTACCTGTGTAGGTTAACAACTGACCAAGGGCATTGCTAGAACCCATGAAGAAGCTCTGTGCTTCTGTCAAAGCTCTGAGCTGTCCAACTGCCTTAATATCCTGCGTAACCTTGCTATGAACCGATGCACCCAGTGAGTCTGCCTGTATCCAAGCTACGGGAATACTGAAGTTTCCAGTTGATTTATGGAGGGTCAGTATCCTCTGAATGCTGGCCGAATGCGGAGCATGAATCGCATTTGGGAACGGCGTCAAATTAGCACTGGATGAGTCCAGAACTCTATTCTGTGTATAATCTGCCGCATCAAGAAATGCCGGACCTCTAACATCAGCAGACTGGATTAAACCAGCCAGACCAGTTGCGTAGGTGTGTTCAATCTGCCAGTTACGACCTATGCGGTCTCTGACAACACCCATCGAAGTGGTTTCAATATACTTATATACGGGGGAAATCGCTGGCAGACACTCGTCCACGACAGTCGGTAATTCCTCACGGATATAATCACTAAGAACTTCTATTGCATATTCAGCAGCCATAATATGTCTCCTATAGTAAAAGATAATCAATTTGGTTAATAACACTATTGTGACATAGCATCAATTAGCCACCCGCTTACCTGTTACCCTTAAGGAGACTAGCTCTGCTTTCGCAGCTACCAGTCGCTAGTATTATCGTCCCTTCTTTCTCAATCCCATTGCCGCCATATTCAACATCTGTTGTAGCCTATTGTTGGCAGTGGCATGATACTTCGGGTCATTAATACCTACCCGCTGGATAGGCTCGGTTGACGTAGTTATGGGCTGGTATCCTAAAGACGGATTAGGCCCAAGACCGCCAAGTCCTGGATACCCAACAGCTCTAGCTGGAATACCGATACGGTCAACATTCGCTCTAACTTTTTGCAAAGCGTCTTTGACCATAAGGGGTCCAAATTCTCCACCGCATAAAATCCTACGCTGGACCTCATCTATTGTCATGTCATAGAGCACAGACCTAATGGTTTCCCTTTCAGGAGAGCCTTCAGGTCTACTTAATACTATTTTACCAAGAACTGCATCAGTGTCAAGAGAATTATTTACAGATTCTTCAATATTTTTTCTTGCATTCGCCACTTCCACATCCGATACCGTCTGGATATGCTGTTGCAGTTGCGGGTCTAAGTCCTGTAGCGACACCTTTCTCGGCGTCGTCTGCACTCCGACATTAGCTCCAGGTTGGATAGCATTCTGGGGTGCCACAGTTGGTGTAGTTTCCATCGCCTGTATCTCCTCTGGCGTAACGCCAATTAAACCTAAAACTTCCGTCGCCTTCGCAGGGTCTGGATTATTCTTCAAATCCTGCATCAACTGATACAGCCGAGTAGCCTTCTCATTCTCCTTACGTACCTTCGCCGCCTCCTCAAATCTTGCATCGGCCCCCATAGCCTTTGATGCAGCCTCTTTGAGCTCATCAATCGTCAGCGACCTCTGCTGGTCATTCACCTTGATGGTAAATATCTGTTGCTGGGGTTGAGGGGTGGTCCCAGGTGCCCCTGTAACAGGAGGTATGGTGGGAGTCCCTTCTGGGGTGGTAGGTGTTACAATTGGTTCCGGCATAGTTATGCTCCTTTCACTATATAATAATTAATAAATCTTCACGGTCAACGATAATGTAATTCTGCCCATCCAACTGGATAGGTATTCCAGCATACGCTTCAAATACTACTTTTTTTCCCATTGGTGTTTGTGTGCCATAGTCGATACCGACTTTCACTACAGTCCCTCTGGACGGCATGGATTCCGCTGATGCCGACTGTGGCAAGTAGATACCACCTTCCGATTGTTTCTTCGCCTCTTCCGGTCGAATCAGTACCTTTTTTCCTAAAAGTGTGCAACGTCCTAATTGGTCTACGCCTGCCATTTCCTGCTCCTTTCAAAAATAGTTATATTACATCATGCCTTCTGGAGGCATCATTCCTTGCTGTTGTGGCATCCCGCCACCCATTCCTTCCATTCCCATAGGAGGCATTCCGCCGCCCATACCGCCTTGTTTCATCATCATTTCCGCCTCAGTTGCTGCTTCTTCCGGCATCGGGGCACCTTCCGGCATAATCCCAAGTCCGGCCTGATGTGCCTGATAATGTTGCTTGAATGCAGTACGCACGGCCTCTCCCGCCTGGAAATATTCAGGTCTTGCCATAAATGCCTGTAGGATTCTCAGGTGTATTTGATGCATATCTACCTCATCAACTGTCACCTGTCCAGGTGTCTGGCCGTCTTTGAACAACACTAGATTTTCCAGCATTGCTCGCCTGTAGTTCTGCCATTCGGTCTCACTGCCGACTGGAATCTCCAGACCACGCTTGCGGACTTCGACCCGATACTCAAACATATCTATAATTCCCAGTTTCAGGGCTTCCGCCAATTCCTGTTTTTCTTTCTCAGGACTTCTGGGAGACAGCGACCTTACACTGATATTCACCTCATTCGGACTGGGAATCGTATTCTGTGACAACTGAATTACACCAGCACTGGCGTCTAAGATAATTCCAGCTAAAGAATCATCTAATAGATTTAACTCAACAACCTTATCATTTCCCCACTTCGTCTGAAGTATCCCCAGCATTGCCTTATAGCAATTCGATATGGCCGTAGCTACACTAGCGGCTGATGGGGTCAACGGAGTATTAGATACCTCGTACAGGAATCCAAGTCCCGCACTGGAGTCCACACGGCCTGGGGCCTGTCCGGACATCATTTCATTCGGCTGGTTCGCAATCTGGCTCATTAAGCCCATTCCAAACTCAGCCACTTTAACCGGCAATAACCCTGCGTTAGCAGGTTGGATGTTAAATGGCTTCTGCTCTGGGGCAGTATAATCAGGTTCGTAAACGACCCGTTTGAGTCCGTCTGCTCCCCTCATCACGCTTGGATTAATACCCAAGGTCGACGGGAGACATAATAAGCCGTACATGTCAATATCCTGTATATTCTGTAGAAGCCTGCCAATGGTATATTCCATTTCAGAGTTTAATGGGATTAAAGTACTACAAAAGCTTCTTCCCCAGAAGTTCCCTGTCGGTATGTCAGTACAAACTTGCAGAGGTATTGTGAGCTTCGACCCCGCATAATCCTCTTTTGTATATGCAAGAAGTTGTCCGACCAGGATGTCATAAGACTGTAGGTGACCTGTAGTCGATTCAGTCCAAACTTCCGTAAGCCGGACAACTTTTACTTTCGTCTGGTCTTCGGCTTTCGTACTTCCCTTTCTCTTGCGATGCTGGCTAGCGGCTTCTCGTGGGGGATTCGACAGGGTTGCGGCAGATTGTCCTGCCACAGAGAACTGGTCTTTCGACCCCTGTGGAATAACCCCAGCCGGTAGTTCCAGTGTATCTACTTCCTCCCATTTTATCTTTGTATCATGCAGTATCTCCAGACTTTTTACCCAATCCAGTGGTACATATCGCACTCGTGCGAGGCCTCTGACATTCTCTTTCTCCATAGGATTCGGAGGCAGTGGAACCAACTCCCACGGCATCACAACATCTATGCCGACCTCATCGCCTTCGCCCCAAACTAACAATCCTACGAGTCCAAACTTAAGGAGTGGGGGCCACAAGCGGGATTTTAGCAGTTCTACCTTTTCCTGGGAGAAAGCTGCATCCAGACAGACCTGTGCAATTGAAGCTTTTCGCAGGTCGTCCAATCCCGTGCTTTTCCGTGTAGCCCGTGGAGCCAAATCAATCGCATAAAGACGACCCAGTTGTGATTGGAATTTACTGAGTATGTCATCCAGCTTAAACCGCAGGATACCATCATTATCTGTATATTGTACATCCAGTGAGCCCAGTTCATAGTTGACATTCGTGAAATTTCTGGCTCCCTGCATATAGTAGTGGACATACCACCAGTTAATCTCCTGTACCCGTCGCCCCTGCTCGCTGAGATTAACCAAATAAGTCAACGCTTCTTCTCGTTGCTCCTTATCCTTTGGAAGATTCAATGCGTAAGACATTATCTATCTCCGATAACTACAATAACTATTATTTCATTTCTCTATCAACAGCACCCTGTTTCGTCACGGTTAATCTACTATGGTACATCGGAATCTCCGCAGGCGGCTGAGGCTGTGCTGATGGAGCTTCCCGTGACAACGCATTTAACCTAGAAAGTCTATCCAGAACAGCTGGACCAGTCGTCGGGTTCACATCCCTGCTGATATTATTCGCCAGGGTTTGCTGAAGAGTCTGGAATATGAGTCCCATCATCTTCTCGTACTGTTTCTGCTGCTCTGAATGCTGACGCAGGCAATAGTAAACCAGTGCCATCATCGCCAGATTGACTACGCATAAGATGACTGTATCGTTCATAAGGTCCCATGCTCCTTTTACCATCAAATCTTGGTTTCTGATTCTGGAAAGCATACCGATTATGCTTATCTCTCGTTTTTTCATTATACACTAATGACATTCCTCTGTCAAGTAGTGCATCAATTATTTCTTGTGGTAATGTTTGACTGGAGTACCCGCTGATAATCGGCAGACCGCCAGGACACACATCCCCCGCCTGTATCTTTTCTATCATGGTGGTCCCAGGTCTTTGGTAGACATCCTTGGAACCTTGTCCATGAATCATAAAATGGACCATCGCTACCGTATCTATGGCATCATCATGTGATAGGAGAGCCAGGTCGTAGGTGTAATCCTTCGTCTGTGTATATAAGGCATTGAACGGCCAGGTTCCGGAGAGGTGCTTCGGGTATTTTATTTTTCCAGCATCAAATCTCCACTCTAAAGTGGAAATCCTGTCTGATTTAGACTTCCGGCTGGCTGTTTTCGTATAGTCAACTGGGACCACCGCAGGCATCCAGTTGGTAGTCTGCCCTCGGTCTTTGACTATGGTTCCCATAGCATCTGCCAGCTGAATCTGAATGGAGTTTGACTCTACTCCTATTACTTTGGGTCTCCATTTCAGCCCATACTTGTATATTATATTCAAAAGTGCTGCGTTTGGGGCCCTGCCCATCCACATGTCCAGTACCCACAGGCAGTTTTCACGGTCTAATCCTGATACCACCAGACAGCTGTAATCGTGTTGGGAGCCCAGCCCTTCTGAGGGGTCAAAGGTAATCATCCGGTAGAGTTTTTTGAAGAATACACCGGAGGCTACCGTTATATTTTCCCATTTATCCTTAGCTCTATCATACCGATAGTAGTTAAGGGGGGCTACCATAGATAACGGGTGTTGGGCAAACATCTCATCCTGTCCATCTATGACGTATTCGTTTAGGATTGGGTCAACCCGCAGGATTCTGTCCTCTGGGTTGCCTGGAGCATTCATATACTCCGACAAGAAGTGGCTTCTGCCGATTTCTTTTTCACGAACCTTCAGGAAATCAGCATCCCAATGGTTACTCCACAGCAGGCTTACCTTACTGGGGTCTTTCTCAGATGGATAGAGGGCCGAGTACACCCTGCGATTCCAGTAGGTGAACCTCTCATCATCCTCATAACAGGCATGATATAGAGATGACTGTCTGGAAATCATAGTGCCTATCCAAAAAGCTACGGAGCCCTTCTCTAGCATCGGGATAACCTGCTTAAAGAGGAACTGCTGAAACTGTTCCCGCAGGATTACGTCGTTACTGAGGCTGGAGCCTGATGTACTGTCGTACTCTGGGTCATCCAGAAGAAAGACATCGGCACGGGCTCCTCTTTTCCTACTGCGAACACTATAGCCTTTTATCTGGGAGCCATTTGCCAGTTGTAGGAGTTCGTGGTTCCATATTCTGGAAGCGGCTCTCGGAGGTTTGAGGTGGCCGAAGTCATTAATAATATAGGGGTTCTCAGTCAACTGAATCATAAAGGTGCTGAATCGCTCGTCCAGCATCGTCTCCGTAGAGAGGGATACTAGTATCCGCAGATATGAACGGGTAAGAGCTAACAACAACGGCAGTTCTGTACCCATAACTACGGATTTAGCGAAACCCCTAGGGGCTGCCACAATATTTCTGGCATAATTCCCAGCATCATAAATTAATTCGTAATGAAACTTTGGCGATGGTGTAAAGCTATGATAGAAGAATCCAGGCTCTGTCGGTTGAAGGTATAGCCGTCGGAAGAGGTCCCACGCAGCCACTAACTCCATCGGAGTATTCTGCCGTTTAAGGGCGGCCAGACGAGCTTCCTTCTGTCCGTCTTCCGTTAAATCGGCATAATCGGCAGGCAGTGGATACCACGGGTTGTCGGGGTGCAACATCCGATAATTAATTGGATGCACTCCCTCTGGATAACTGGAATCTGTAATGATTCTATTCTCTTCCAATTTCCGCCTCTACCAGTGGAGCTATTGCCAGCAATCGCAGTGCATCAATAACTGCCCAATGCATTAAAACCATAGCATCCCATCGGTAATTGTGTATGTTATCCTTCATCATCAGCTTCAGGGCTGGCAGGTTGCTGACAATATAGTCTCCAAAGACGGAGGGGATAGTGATAAGGGATACCACCTGGCCGGAGAAGTTCTTCGGCATCCAACCATAGGAGATTGGGAATATCGCATGGGCATTCTCACTCAACAGTTTCAGGACATAATCTACCAGTGATGTGTTAATCTCCTGCCGAATCCTTTGGATTAGGAGTTGGTCTGGCGAGTCCTGGGAGCTGGAAGGTTGAGACTGGAGGCTTATGGGTTGAGCCGTCTGGCTCTCGTCCACTACTACAGGCACTGCCTGCGTTGTTTGTTCTTGTTCCACTGCTGCTGGTTGCTCCAACGGTTGCTGCAAGGGGGTTTGGTGCGGTAGGGTCGGCGGTGATACTGGCGTCGGGGCTTCCTCCGCTATCGGGGAGTTTCCCATCTCGTTCATTACCTGAGCCACCAGCTTCTTGGCTTCGTCGTGTGTCATCAGCGGGGTTTTGTTGGCATTCTCCATTACTTCCTGATAAGTCGGTCCCACCTTCGGAACCTGTGTCGGTCTCTTTTGTGCTGTCATTGGATTTTACTCCTTTTCCTAAATTAAAAGTTTTTGGTTTTAGCATTAATTTCTTTGCTTCAAACGAATCCTCAGTACCAGTCAGTAAAGAGGCTACTTTCTTTGTTGATAGGACAGCGGTATCTCCGCTTTCCTGATTAACTGCTTTTCGTAAGGCCGTGATAACCAGCCCGCTGCGTTCCATAGCATACCGCTTTATATCTATCAGCTGTTTAATTGCCCGTAACTTCAGGGTTGGAGATATGTCGGGGTCCTTAATCACCTGTAGAATGTAGCGAAGTTCATCTGTTGGCTCCCATCCTTCTTCCTCCAGGACGGCCTGAATCATATCCACATCGACGAAGTATAAGAACTTCTTGATGGAATCCGGCAGTTTATTAGCCGGACTTAATAAGCCGTTTGGCGGGATAGTCGCCAGTGCTTTATTCTCGGCTATCGGCGTTGTCGGCGGGGGTGATTGGCTCATTCGCTATGTCCTTTAACATTTGTTCAACATCCTTCATATTCTCCGCTGAGTTATCCATCTCGATTAACTTGTCATCCTCTATCGGAGGGATAACGACTGGGGCTTCCGGAATCATTGGACGCTTCTTTGCTTTTTTGGTATCAGCACCCTGTGTATATCTGCGTTTAATCTGACCCATCAGTATCTTAAGATAGGCAGCCGCATTCGCTTTGGATGGAGTTCCTGTAGTTAAGCGGTCCCCAACGATAACAGGGTTCTCCAGCTGTTCTACATCGAAGACATCCATCCGGTATGTTGGTTCTTTCCGGTGGATTCTGGCATAATTCTTCTGTTTCTTGAGGTAGGTTCCAGGGAATACTACGCCCCGTCCGCCTGGCATCGTCAGATAGTGGAGAACCTTTTCCAAACTGTAGAGGTTGAAGTACTGGCCATCTCTCATTGTGACGATTGGAACACATAGTGCATCCAATATCCAGACAATTCCTCTGGCATTATGACCTGGAAAATAACGATTGGCCACGACAACGGGAACCAGCAGAACTGTGTCACCGATGCGTATGGGCTTTGGATGCGGAGATAGGGGTCTTGTGTCCGAGAGTAGAGGATTAATTAAAGCAGCATTCGTCGGAGAGACGGCGGGCTTCCTCCCCTGTAGGATTTCATCGAACATATTGGCTCCTTATTAGATTGTTACAGTTTGCTGGGTAAATTCAAATGCCACCAGATACCGCCAAGGAAGATTTTCACGTTACCATCCAACGGGAAAGGTAACATAATAATCGTTCCAACAACGGTTAGGATTAAATAGACAGTCTTCAGTGCAGCTTCCGGCACAACCTTTGCGATAAATGCCTGATACATATTCGTTATTGTCGGCTTATCTTTGCTAATCAGATAACCTTCGATAACACCAAGAGTAATAAGTCCAACGATGCCTACCACATTCCAAAACGTCCACAATGCTTTTAGGGCTTCCATTCTTTCACCTCATCTTTCTTTTGATGTCTCCACTATATCAGAAACGATATATCGTGTCAACAGGAATATTAAAATTATTTTCTGAGGGGTGGTCCCAGGGTTCAAAGGATTCAGGATATTATTGGTCTTCTATTTGGAGTTCAAAAGAGGTGATTCTTACCAGGAAAGTGATTTGTAATTCTTAAGGTAAGAACTATTTTTTTTTCGTGTCTTACCAGAATGAATTATTCCACTGTAAAAAACCTCATTATTACGCTAATACTGGGGATTTGGGGGTTTGGGTAAGCACTTTTCGTCCCACAGATTCCAGTTAACCCTTTTTGAAAAGGGGGTATGGGGGTGTTAAGATGGGTAATCACTGTTTTAGTACCCCCTACACAAACTGAACATACCTCCACCACCTCGCTACCTGGTTCAGGTACGAGTTATTCATATAATATAGCGGGTACAGTTAGTTGAGTCAAGAAGAAAATTAAAATATTTTCTTTTTGTTACGGCCACCTTTAATCTTGTAGTATATCTTTATCCGTCTGGCACCCAGATACCACTTCGTCAGGTTTACCAGATGGATGCCGATAGCGGCCTTCAGTCCAAATGTGCGTAAATAAAAGAACATACAATTACTCCTTTCAAATTTTAATATTTGGTTATATTACTATCCATAGCACTAGAACGGCATTCCGTTTTCGTCGAAGCCCAGTTCGGCGGCTCCCTTTACGGGCTCCAGAGCTTTGAGTTCCTCGGCAGACAGGGGACCCTTGTCGATTATGGTTGTGGCAATCTCGGTAACTTCAGACTCACGTACTCTCTGTAGTATCCTAGTTACCTTGCGACAACGGATACACCAATTATCCAGCCCGTGTCGACGGGTTACGTCAGGATAGAAATGGTCGGTGTTCGCCGGACGGATACGGGCACAGAAGGGATTGGCACACTGTTTCAGACGAACTTTGCCTAGGATGGAAGAGTCATTGGTCGTTGCCTGAAGGCGGGATAGCTCTTTTGGCAGGATGTTGAGGGCTGCGGCCAGCTGGTCGGGCGGGATGTCGGTACATTCGTGAACTAGGGCGAGGCGGTAAAGGCTGTGCTTACGGGCATAAACCTCACGATTTGCCCGTCGCAGGCAGTTTTTACAACGACTGCTGTATCCAGACGTAGTTGAGGAATCTGCATAGAATTCGGATATTGGCAGGACAACGGGGTTCCCGACGGCTTTTGTACAGGATTCGCAGATTTTTGCGGTGATAGGGGCTTCGGAAGACGGCATTTGTTTACTCCTTAAAAGATTCGTTATGTTCTCAAAAACGCTACTTTCCCTATATTAAGACATTCCTTACTTCTTGTCAAGAAGAAAATAAATATTTTTTACGAGTAAGAATGGGTTTTACGATTCCTGGTAAGAAATCCTCATTATTATAGGTGTAGGAGGGGGTAACCCTATACATCCTCTGGGAAAAGGGTTAACTGAAAATGGGAGTCTTACCAGTACTGTTTGGTAAGAAAGGTGAATTTGAAAAGTTGTGGCGGGTGAGAAAGGGCTTTCGAGTATACGACTCACTCACCCAGGGGGCCGACGCCTTCTGCTACACACATTCTAAGAAAGACTGTCGGTGTTACAGCGGAATCAACTGCGTTGATGAAGTTGACGCTGACGCTGACGCATAAGACATACATATAAAAGTATTTGCTATCTTATCTATTTCCCCTATATTCCCAACGACTAACGACCAACGGCTTTAACGGCTAACGACATAAAAGGTATAAAACTTCGTTTTATGGATAAAGATTAACGACTAACGGATAACGGCAACGACTAACGACCAACGGCATAAAGGAAACGGGAAACGGCTTCCCGCTACAAAATTACAGAAACCCTCCTCCGAAGCCAGATAATTGTCCTCCCATTCGGATATTGTGGATAGACAAGGTGTGTTATGTAACTATATAACAAACAAGGCTGGATTCTCATTCCAGCCCTGTTTCCTTCTATCTCTACCGTCTATAAGTATCTCTTATACTACTATAAGCCCTGCTTATACTACCACTACCCACTACACATAGTATATACTCCTTACTGCTTAAGCCAGCTTGGCGCTACTCTTGTCTTTCCTTTTTTACTGGTTTTCGCCAGTATATCCATCACCCAAATTTTGGCTTTGTCGTATGGTTTATCGAGCGCCCTATTTCCATCACTGCGTTTACTCTGTACCTCCATGAGGAATCCCGTCACTGCCTTTGTGTCTTTATGGTCGATATTCTCAGTGACTACTTTAATCCCGTCAATCGGTTTTATCTCAGCTATCACTTCCGCTATCTGTTCGGCAGTATGGTCTTGGAGTAATTCGAGAGCAATGCAGAACTCTCCATTCTCCGAATCACCAAACAGCCAAACTCCAATCGGCAGCCGGTTTGTCTTTACATTCTCCGATTGTACGTAGGGATTTTTAGCGAGGTGTTTTGCCCCTCTAATCAAAGCGTTAAGTATATATTGTCTGTCTGCCTTGCTTTTTGCTTCAATCTGTGCTTGTGTCATTGGTGCTGCGTTTTGTGTAGTTGTGTTTTGTGCTGTTGTCATGATAATCACTCCTTACTGTTTTTACTATACTCTATTCGATTAATCACATTGATTAACCTTGTCATACTTATAATATACTATTCGGCACGTGTCAACAGTAATCTTTAATAAAAATAAAAATATTTTTAGTCTATATATTCCCTCTAATCTGTATCTTGTTTCTATCCTCCGCCTGTATATTCCCGACCTATAATCTCTACATCAGGCCCAGTCTATCCAAATCCTCTATCTTATCCCGGCACTCTATCTTTCCCAGATTAACACCCACTAACACCCTCTCCCCCCTCCTACACGAATTCCTCCTCATATAGTCCATCTACTCACCCCCCCACCCGACTATCCACTCGCTGCCCGTCTATCCCAAACACCTGGGACCACCAAACAGTCAGGTCCCTCCAGTAGTCTATCCACTAATAGTCATAAAAGAACCCACTACCAACCAGTATAAAGTCAGTAGTGGGTGTACTAAAAGGAGGCGATTTACCTTAGACTATACTTTAGACTATACTTTGCTATACTAACTCTGCGTCCCATGGCATTCACTCGTCTGACTCTCTCCATGACAATAGCCCTCGGACTCTCTCGTCTAATAAGTCTCCACTTCAGCTGATGTATAACAGCCCCCAGTCTGTGTGTACAAAAGGGTTTCCTGCAAGCCTCTAATGTAGTCAGAGTCTTTCCAGTATTCAGATGCCTCTCTACCTTCTCCATAATACTAACCTTCTTCGCTTTACTCTTACTCTTATTCTTACTCTTACTCATACTAATCTCCTTTACTATACACTCTACAATATACTCTATTTCATATAGCCAATGTGTCCAGTGGGACTCGAACCCAAACTCTCCACCAACCTCTGGGCTGGACACTACCATTACTATCTATGGCCCTGTCTATCTCTTTGTCTATTCACAGTTTTACCTCTGATAACATCCTCTATCTTCTGCCAGCTGTCCTTAGCGTGCAGAGTTCTCAGATGCTGTCTATAGTGTATATCAATACTCCATATATGTTCTTTCAGTATCTTATACGCTTCGTCTATATACTTATTCTGTTCCTCATACTTCCTCATCTGCCTCTTATGCTGTCTGGTCTTCAGTACCATCTCCCAGACTGCGGCAGCTATCCATATGATGAATGCTGCTGTCAGTCCTATACTTATCCAGTCATCTTTTGTCAGACTATTCCAGTTCATTTTCAATCTCCTTTATAGTGTTAATATTGTCTGTATCTGCATCCGTACCCAATAACTCATCGGCATCCAGTGCCTCTACCATCTCTTCTATCCCAGCATCCCTGGTTGTATCCACTACAGTTGCTTGTAAGACTTCCCGCAGAGCATCAGATACTCTGCTTATCAGGACTCCATCTGCATCTACAATAGCCAGTTGCTCTATCAATGACTGTGCCAGTTCTGTGTATGCTTTATCTGCGGCTGCCATCTCCTCTCCCGTCTCATTGAGTCCATCCTGCTCAACCTCCACCACTATGGGCTCTGTCTGGAATGTTACATTATATATTTTCATACTATACCGACTCCTTTCCTTTTACCTTTATATATGCGTCTATGACTTCCACCATCTGTTTCTGTAATGCTTTGGGTGTTACATATGAGATACTCTCCAGACTCTTTAGCAACCTCTGCCTCACATCTGGATATCTATCAGACAGCCGTAGTTCTATCTCTGCAATAACCTTTACCACTGAATCCTGTATGTAGTCACATCGTATCTGCTCTAGGTATATACTGTTTATATGACTCACTGTATGCCGTATATCGTACTTGTCCACTGCGACTACTGGGCTCATGTCGCCATAGCCTCCCACCTGTACACCCTGGATGTTACCTATAACGTCAGACTCGGTCCCCATATCTCTGGGATATCTGGCATACCTTACATTCTGTGGAGTGACTCCTGCCCGCAGGTATTCCAAATACAGTGCGGAGTATGTGCTACTGTATACATTAACCAGTGAGAGTCCAATAGGGTGCATTGACATACCTAACTCCCAGAATAGTCTGCTGCTATCCTTCTTCAGTAGTGGAGTAGGCAGCTCTGTGTCCATCCTATAAGTCTGTTTCTCCAGTTGTGCTGCCTTTGCCAGCATAATCTTGCGTGCATCAGCCGGTAGTAGTCGTCCCTGATAGTCTACCAGCACGGTTGCACCAGTCTTCTCGTGGTCGGAACTCTCCCTTCTGCCGAGTTGCCAGAAGTATGTCCTGTCCGTCCTCGTTAGTCTGAGCTCTGGCAATAGCCTCTGTAGTCTCAATAGATAGGCAATCATTGCTATACTGCCATAGGTGTCCCTCCAGTTATCCATAGACTCAGCCTTCTCATCGGCCTTCTCTTGGAAGAACTCTGACCCAACAGACCACTCCAGCCTCCGCCTCTCACCTTTAGCAGCACCTTCTTTTGGCGGGTCTACGATTACCGGCAGGTCTATAACTGATACAAACCCGCCAGTCTGATGTGTGAGATTAGACTGCCGTAGTGCTATATGTATATCTCCCATCGAGGGAAAGTATACTCTGGGCAACGGCACATACCTGTCATACACAGCTGTATCTGTGGGGAATGACCACCACCAGGTGTGTTCCTTCGGCTCTTTCACTGGTACTCCAAACCGCACTACTGACAGTGGTGTCTGGTCTGTTGTTGTTCTCATAGCTCCCAGCCACGTATACACCAGTAGGTTTCCCAGCTCCCTGTGGACAGCACCAGCCACAGCAGGCTGTATGTCCTCAAAGTCACTGACCGCCATCTTCTCCACCACCTTACCTATCTTCGGCAGTGCCAGTAACAGTGGTATTGTAGGAATATACGTCTCTGTCATCCCAGTAACGTGGGCATCTGTGTTAGGACTGGCTATCTGGTCTGCCATAGCATACCTCTGTATAACAGACATCTTGCCCTTCGAGCGTAAGTCCTGTGTAGCGACACTCCACATACCTCTGGCCTCCAGCAGGGCATCACCCAGTGCCCCCAGACATCTGTTGTTTGGCCCCTGATTAGTCCACCACAGTAGGGACCCGAATGTCTGACTGGGAGTAGGTACTACTGGTCCACTTCCCCATCCCTGCCAGTATGTTATGGCTGGTATGAGTACAGCACCCTTCTGCCACAGACCACTCATCAGAAAGGCGTCCCACTGTTCCTCTGGTATTACCACTATCAGACTTCCACCTTTGTTAGTCGTACTATAGACAGTCCAGCCCCAGACATCACCGATACCCAGTGTGGGTCCAGTAGTAACGACTATCTGTGGGGTCTCCAGTTCTATCTGTCCATCACGACTGCGATTAGGAACATAATAGTCATAGTTATAGTGGGCACCGGCTCTATTGTAGAAATAGGAGTGCAGTCCAAGTCCGGCAGCAAACACTGCCACCCGCTGTTCTGCATTGATATACAGTGGAATTCCCTGTGTAGTCTTCAGTGTGATAATCTGCTGTGGCATCACAGAGTTTAACTCCTCTGGACGCTTCTTCATCCTGTCCTGTCTCCACTCATCAATCTGTTCGATTCCCTTCATTGCCTTTGCCAGTGTGGTCTGGAGTCCCGTCAAGTCAACTGGTGTCTCGTCTGTCACCATAGAACGGAAGTCCTTCTGTATATGTGAGCGTCCACCACTAAGACGTACTGCTATAGTATTATCTATTACTGGCAGTGCACTGTATCCTCCTCTTTCCTGTAGTACATTCCCACTACGGCTAAGGACACCCACTGCCCCAATCGTATGAGTCTTATCCAGACAAAGGTCTCCATTACTCTTCTGGTCTGCTATAGTATCAAGGCACTGACTGATGTATCCTGTTGTCTCTACCCACGCAATACCCTTCTCCGTACCTGGCAATAGTATAGGCTCGAAGGTCTTTAGATACTGCACCGCTATATCCTGACGCAGTCTCTCTCTTGTCAGTGATGACATCTCAGACAGTACAGACTGTATCCTTTGTGCTGCTGTAGTCAGGTTCTTTGGCTGTTGTGGGTCTTCTGTTTCTGGAGTCATAGTAAAGGTGGTATACAGTGGTTTCGTAGTGTATCTCATCTGTTCGATTACACTCTGCAAGTACTGGAAGTCATTCCCCAGTGGATATACCGCTGTCTGTGGTGTCGGTGCAGAAGAAGGCACTCCCTCTGGAGTGGTCTTTGAGCGTCTGTTTACTGCGTAGAACGCTCTGCTGCGTACTATCCAGCTATACAGTAGTATCTCTGTCGTAGTTGTCAGAACCCTGTCTACTGCCTCAGTTGCTCCGGTGGCTCCATTACAGTTACTAAGTACAGGGATTATCAGGTCTCGCTGTAGTGTCACCAGCAGGTCAACCACCGCATTCATCTCCGTCACACTTAGGCTATGCAGTGGGATATTGTTCACCTGTCCCGTCTTACTATCGTAGGCGTTTGCCCAGTAGGAGTAGGGTACCGCCCTCTCAAACTCTATGCGGTGGGAGAGACCATCTCTCCCAGGACTTCTGACATACTCTGGTCGACACTCATTCAGATAGTCGGTGAGGTGTCTACGATACCAGTTCCTACTGTCTCTGGGTTGCGATTTTGTTATGCGTCTGGATACTGCTGCATCCCAGTGGTTGCCGCCCATAAGTCTTTGTACTGATACTACATTCTTATCTCTGGTAGTTAGACCCAGGGGACTACAGTCTGCGTGACTTCCCAAAGCAAATATACTGGTGTAGTTCACATCATCTGGGCTCTCCTTCTCAAAGATTACAATACTCTTGGCAGGGTCAGCAGTGTCCCACATCTCATAGTAGTGTCCCACCCTCCCTGTTGGCAGAGGCTTTCCTATTCTCTCGGCCGCCTGCCTCTGCAACTCTATCTTACTAACGGGCAGCGGAGTGGTGATTTTACTCGCATTCTTTTTCATATCTGGTTCTATCTCCTTTACTTCTTTAGACTCTGGAACTACTCTTAGGTCTTCTAAGGACCGTCCACTCCACACACTGCCACCTATCCCCCTGTAGCCTCCATCCGTCTGGATTGCCCATGTTACTAGCCTCTCTATCAGTGGTGGTAGTGGTGTCGTTGGCTGTCTCGCCTCTCTTGGCTGTGTTGCTTCTCTGGCTGCGTCAACAGCTATCTGCCGTTGGAGAGTCTCATCATCTACTACTCTTGGGTCTAACGGCATGGGGCATCTCCTTTCTCTGTATCTGTCTTTGTATTATCCTTCTTTGCAGCTGTAGCAGTGATACTGGGGTCTATCACAAACAGCATTCTTGTTATTAGCTTCTCGACTCTTGTACCCCAGTCTACTACTTTCTCTGGTGCGAAGTCACGAAACTCCTTCTGTGTCATCTGTAGGTGGTCCCTGATGCCTTTCAGCATAGCTATCAGCCTGTAGTGTATGGTGTTATACTCCTCAAAGTACTTTGTCCTGATGTCTGTAGTATCAAAGAGGTCTATTAGGTCTACCAGCTTATACTCGCCCTTACCTAGAGTCTGCCAGACAGAGTCTTTCTCTGCCTTCTTAATCTCGGCTTTGGTCGGAGTAGGACCACTATCCGCCAGTATAATCTTCTTCTCTGCCTCTTTCTTCGCTACTATCGCCTTCCACCCATCGAAGCTCAGGTCTACGGGGTGGTCTGGAGAACTCTTTATCTCCCCACTCTTCATCTTCTCCGCCATCACCTGTCTCCAGGCACCATAGGTGTTCCACTCTTCTGCGGATACTGTCCTGCCATACACCTTACTGCCTTCGATAGTGTATGGTGCTTTGTATTCCTCATTCTTGCGGGGCTTTGGCTCTCCAATCACTGTAGTGTCCCACTTCCTGTAGATGTGTGTATGGTTCTGATTGGCACAAGTTCCAGTATAGATACACCAGTCTTTCTCTGTACCCAGAAGTCTCTGGTCCTTACACCAGCCCTCAAAAGTACAGGCGGGAAACACAGTAGGTATGCCTATAGACTGTCCCAGTCTGGCTGTCTCGTTTACTGCCCCTGCCTCTGTTGCTAACTTTGTCTGGTGTTTACAGTACCCACTGAGTTTACAGGTATTTGTCCGGTCGTATATCTTGTGTACACAGTACGCTGGGTATCCACAGCCGGATGCACCTACTATCACTTGACTGCCTACTTCCTTTGTCCAGTCGAAGCCTTCCTGCATTCCACTGTAGTTGTAGTTGTAGTTCTTGTGACCACCACTATTGAATCCGAAGGTCTTCTCACTCACCATCTCACCGAACTTCACGTCTCCGTCTTCGTCTACCAGGAACTCTGGGACCACCAAACCAGTACCGGTCTCCGGCTCTGTCGCAGCAGTCGTAATAGTAGTAGTCGTCTTCGTCTTGAATGTGGACTCTCGTAGTTGCTTCTTCCAAGCCTTTCTCTCTTTCCTCGTAAACCAGACTGGACAGTCCTTCTCCGTCAATTGTTTCTTATGGAGAGTGACTGGCCGTGTGGAAGTGCCAGTCGTCTGTGCCATTGCTACTGCTACTGTAGTCGGGGAGACGTCCTCCCATATTCTCCAGTAGGCTTCGTGCTGGGAGAACCACCAGCTGATGCCTCTGCTTCTGGATACTATCAGGTGTACTCCGCCAAGTTGCCACAGGTCATCTGTATCAGTACAAGAGGGAGTCAGTAGTCCACCAGGATGTGTGTGCAGAGTGCCAATCACTCTGTAGCCTCCGCCAATAAGTCTATCCATTGCCTTTGCATAGTCATCTATATCTACGGATGCAGAACTCACCTCTTGTTCTGGTACTACGCCGAGCCACTGGACACTACCATCAGCCAGTACTTTCCTGCCGTACAGTATAGCTACCTCTGTGGTTGGGAATGCATCTAACAGATACTGTCCCCAGCCCTGTATGAGGTCTGCTGGCAGTTGCCATACTACGTCTGGTTCTTTCAGCATAGTCGGGGCTACCTCTTGGAACTTATCCACACCTATCGCTCTTTGGAGTCTCTCTTCAGTCGTATACACGATAGTCTTACTGCCGAACAGCTCTGTCTGCTCCATCCACTTTCCCTCAAAGGTGACGAAGTGGGGAGTAGTCACTCCGTCCAGCTTCACCAGTACAGCAGTATGCTTAGGCTTCCTCTCTATCTTCACAGTAGCTGGGGGAGTCGTTGGAGGAGTCATCGGGGAAGTAACTGGGGGAGTCACAGTTGTAGCGGAAGGCGACTCGGTCTGTTGAATCGCCTTCGCCTGTGCCTGTGTTTGTGCCTCTGGTTTGGCCTCTAAGAGTTTAATGCCCTTTACGGCATCATACTTCCACTTTGTCATTAGCCACCTCCTTCTGTGACTCTGTCTTCCTGCGAGCCATCAGTTCCTCTGCATTCTTCCTATTCTCCTCATCTGTCGCTCGTCCTGCTATACTCTCAGCCCGCCAGGAAATCTCAGTATGTCTATTTATTGGCTGTATCCACTTAAACTCCGTCTTGACCATCAGTGGAGTGGGATTCATCTCTTCTGCGATATGTGACCAGGTGTTCATATCCTCTACCAGTGTATCAAGGAGTGACCATAGGCAGTGGGCAGTCAACTGATTTCCCGCCACTGTCTGTATGACTTGTTCTTCTGTGGCTTTGGCTCTGCCGCAGGAGTACGTCTTTTCCATACCGGCTGCTTCTGCGTCTGCACTCTCCTGCATGTCTGGATGCCAGAACAGATAGTCCAGGTAGGTCTCACCTTTGTAGTGCATACAGAGGTAGGCATACCCGTCTTTGGCTGTATTTCCAGCAGTCACCTCGAACACTGGGAACTTGAGTTCCTCTGACAGCTGACACAGTGTCTTGTGTATTTCACACCTGACATAGTGGCTGTCTGGAATACTCACGACTACTGCATACTCATCTACTCTCCGCAGTCCATAGTTAGCCAACAGTGACACATTGACCATCTCTGGGTGGTCATAGATAGGTATCTCTTTGGATGTCAGAGTAGCCAGTAACTGGGCAGCGGCTGTAGCTTTATTGTATCCCAGTACTTTGGGACACCACTGCCTGCTGAGATTGGTGTTGGACACCGTGTCACCATCTATCAGGTGGACTCGGATGTCCCCCCGTCTGTGCAACCAGGTAGTCATCTGGGGTATACCTGCCCACAGTACACCTCCGCACCCGATTACAGTCAGGGTCTTTGGACTCCCCAGAACATCTTCAGACTTCTTGGCGACTCTAACACCATCTGGTCTGCGTGTCCTGCGGAGTACAGTACGTACTTGTTTCATACTATCGTCTCCTTTCTATCTAATCTCTATACACTACTACTTTTCGTGTATATTCTATTCCTAAATAGGACTCTACTGAGAGGGAGTCCAAATAAAAATAGCAGTATGGTACTAACAGTATACTCTGCCAGATACCACACTGCTACTACAACAAGAAGTGCATTTAGGAGTGTAGTCACCCTACGAGTAACTACTATCATGAAAACAGTAAGAGAGGAAAGGGGAGTCGAACCCCTCTCTATGGAGACACCAGCCAGCACTTTGTCTTCCCTCTCGGACATTAGTTAAGCCGCTGCTTTCCCAGACTTAGGAGTCAACACTACGTGGTCGTTGGCTCTGAGGTCTGTGTTTGACTCTTGTCTTGCGCCATTCAGGTAGACCAACTGGTCACTCCAGTCGACTCCGTTGATGTCTTCGAGTGTGTCACCGCTGTTCACCACGACTGTATTCTCTGCACCACTGACGTCTGTAACTTTGATATTGAAACTTGACATTATACTATTCTCCTTGAGAGACTATTACTGCTACTCTGATGCCTCTGTCTCTCGCTATTTCGGCTACCAGAGTTCTGTGCCTACTGACAGTCCGTGTCCCCACTGGACTCGGCTCTGTTAGTATCTGCACTTCTTCACCTCTACCTTCGCTTGGACTCACTCTTTCGGCTATCGGTCGCCCATAACTTAGTAGTGTCTTACCAGTACTGGTCAGGTGTCCACTACTCTCAGGGAGTCCCTTTAGGAACGCTGCGACCACTGCATAGTTGCTCATAGTACTCCTCTCTGCCTCCAGAGAACTGCTGCAACTACTGACAGCCGTAGCTCTACCAGACCATCTGGTATACTCACTACCGCCATCATTATTTCTGAGTCCGTATCTCATACTATCTACCAATTATCCTTCCTACTATCTGACTAAGTATCCACACTACGCCACATCCTATGGCACACACTCCAGCTATGTAGACTACTGCACCTCCCATCACCATCACTCCGAAGCCCACTATGAATCTCACTGGATTGTCCTTCTGTATCATTGTCTGTCTCCTTTACTCTATACTCTCCCATCTCTACGCACTATACATGGCACACGCCTACTTCTTTCTCCTTCTTCTGTCTCTCTGAAGAGAGGGCACTTGCCAGTTTATTTAGCAGGGAGATAAGTCTGGCTGACCCTCTATATAGGAAAGTCAACTGTTTCTCCCTATACCAGCATACCTCATTCCCGTCTCTCAGAAGTTTCACCTCATGCTCATAACTCTCTTCCCCATCTCCATCATCATCTGCCCCCATTACTATGGCAATCTGTGCCTTTGGGAAGTGACTCATGGAAGCCCCCAGATTCTTAGCAATATACACTACATCTCCTCTCATATATTTAGGACACTGTGGTGACTTACACCCCTCTACCTCCTGCTGTATCTGATAACGTATCTGGTTAATCTTATGTATACTCATACTATATCTCCTTTACTCTTGTCACTATCACTACCACTGTCGGCAACTTTGGCCGTTATTGCGAAAAGTATATTATATAATTCGGATATACGCAAGAAAAACTTTATTTTATTTTCTGCTGTAACTACCGATAAAATAAGCACTTATGAACATCTAAAAATATTCTTTTAGAGAGTAAAAAACAGCGATAGAGTCCCCCCAAACTCTACAGTATTCCTACAGTATTCCTCTGGTCCATTTCCTGGTCTCCCTCTATCTCTACCCTCTATCTCTACCCTCTATCGGATTCCTGTTAGCGTAATAGTGTAATAGCGTATTAGCGTAATAGCCTACTACACGAATATCCACTCATCGCTTTTGGGTGGTCCCAGCGTTACGAAACTGTTCGTAGATATATCACTATGACATCTATATACAGTATCCAGAATTATTTTTACATACTTACAAAAAAAATTTCGGATTTTTCTTGACATCACCCGTCACCCCTGCTATCATACCCGTCGAAGATAAAAATTTATTGGTGATTGAGGAAATACTATGAAATACTTAACAGTAATACTTTTAGCAGCTACAAGTTTTACTGCATACTGGCTTGAGCCAATCCCGAACCAGACTGTTAAGGAAGGACAGTCGTTATCGTTTGTTGTGAAGCCGCATAGCTCTGACTCGAATGAGGTGTTCCTGTATCAAGATAAGGTTTATGATTTCGGTGGTAAGTTTGAAAGTGGCAGATTTAGCTGGACGCCTGACTTCAATCAAGCTGGCAACAGGGCGGTTCCGCTCAAGATTATGAGGGGTGAAACTATCGAGGCTAATCAGGTTGTAAACATCACAGTAGTCAATGTAAACAGACTACCGGTGTTCGTATCTATTCCTGCCCAGACCGTCAAGAAGGGGCAACTGTTGCAATTTGCGGTAATTGCCAATGACGCTGATGGCGATGTCTTAAAATATTCAGCAAGCGGTATGCCAAGCGGGGCAACGTTCTATCAGGGTGTTTTTAGTTGGACACCAAAATCAACAAACTGGTTATTTCATACATATTCGGTTACGTTCACAGTTAAAGACCCAAGCAAAGTTGCGGTAAAAAAAGTAGTTAAAATAACGGTAATTAAATAAAGGAGAATAACAATGATACGTAAAATACAAAAAGAGCAAGTTGAATGGGTGAAACGTAACTTCGGAGATAGGCCGTCTTGGTGGCCTTTACTTGGTGCAGTTGAAGAGTTGGGCGAATTGGCTCACGCATTTCTTAAACGAGAACAAGGTATTCGCATTAGTGAGCCACATACAGAAAACATCAAAGATGCTGTTGCTGATACTGTTATTTACTTAGCTGATTTTTGTCAGGCTGAAGGAATTGATATGCAACAAGTTATTGAAGATACTTGGGCTAAAACTAAACAGCGCGATTGGAAAAAGTTTCCCATAAATGGAATTAGTAAGTAAATAAGGCAGGGGAGTAAAATGAGTATAGTTTATTCCTATATAGATTCCGCTCATATTTATATTCGCTATCGGCTGGCTTGTGTCAGCCGTTCCCTGCCTGTAATTATAAGGAGATAAAATATGGCAAAGAAAACAAACGAAGTTATTGATGAGGCTTTACCGCCAGAAACCAAAGATGTTGGAAGCACTTATGGTTTTAGCAGAAAGACAAATATTGCGATTGCTGGAATAGCAGGCATAGCTTCAGCTCAGTCTTCTTGGATAGCAATAGTGGCAATCACTGGGATAGTTATTCTGGCACTCACATATCAATTCAATTTGGACAAGGAGAAGAAATGATTACCTGTCCATACTGTGAGTTTGAGACAGACGACACTGCCGAACTCGGCAAGCATTGTCCGAAGTGTCTACAGGGGACACTGGTGCTGAAACAAGAACGGCTCTGGCCTGTATCCAAGAGTAAGTATGACACGTGCTTGGAACAAAATAATATTGATTGCCCGTATCAGGCAATAGAACGAAAAGTATCACAACGAATATGAGGAGGAAACGGAAAAATAATATTAACTTTATCGTGCGTGCTGAATCCCCTACGGCATACAATATAAGTTAAAACGATTTCCTCCTCTTTTCCTTTTAGTATGGTATAATAGAAAGAAGGTTTTTTATGAATAGCGACATAACATTATGTAAGAATACGGAATGTCTACGGAAGCATTCGTGCTACAGATACACCGCTAGTCCTAATGCTGAGTGGCAGTCCTACGCAATGTTTAACGAAGACGAGAATGGTGAGTGTAATCACTATTGGAAGATTGAACCCCTTATATCGGAGAAAGAAAATGGAACAGCCAACACCCAAAACGCCAGCTAACACAATCGTCAGCAGACCTAAACTAACCACCGCCGACATCGACGCCGTCCTCGCCAGAGTACGCATCGAGATAGTCAAGCGGATTAACAGAGTAGATGGTGGAGCCCTTGTATCAAAAGCAGAAGTCTATGGTAGAGTCGGCATGTCCTTCAATGATTTCCAGTACGCCTGCTGTAACGAAGCGATAGAGGCTCTGGCTACACAACTCGAAGTCCTAGCAACCATAGCCGTGATAGCATCCGCCTCTACAGACACGGTATCATTCCATTAATAAGGAGCAAGAGATGAAAAAATCTATTAACCAAAGAGCCATCGAGGATTTGATAGAAGTTATTGAGATGCGTCGGCAGAGTCTGGAGATGTATAAAGATAATCCAGACCTCCTGAAGCATACTCAGAAATCATTGGAAGTCGTAGAGTACTTACTAACATTATGCGAGGAGAAGGAGACCCAAAAATGAATCTATTAGAAGTGCTAAAACTGGATGACGACCAGCGATACTGGTGGTTGTGTAAGAATGAAACACTAAAAAAACTATGCCCAGAGTTGATGGACGCTTATGAGATTGGCAATGCTTCACAAGCTGATATTGCTTTTATTGTGCGTGACTTGGCGGTGAAGAAGGCTAGGAGGCATTACTTATCTTCATTGCAATCTATTTACGCTACATATCATATCGATACTAAAACTGCTGACTACGAAAATTGGCAAGTTTGGATTGATTTTTACCCCACCCCCTTTGAAATTATTATTGCCAGTTTACGTGTACTGGTGGAAGGAGAAAGAAAATGAACAGTCTAGATAGTATTGGGTCACAGTTGTGGAACTCCCTACAGATAGGGAAGAATGTAATCGAGATAACATCCGATGATGCACGTCTACTGCTGATTGCAATGTGGAGATTGAATGTATTAGAGTGCATAAATAAGGAGATGCAAGCCCGTGAACTTCTTGCCCAACAACCAGTGTAAGCTCTGTGACCTGCATACGACCGCAAAGAACCCAGGGATACCTACCCGACTGCACACTGGCGAGTCCCACACGCAGAAGAGGACGGCTGTGCTTGTAGTCGGGGAGGCTCCTGGATATTCTGAGGACAAGGAAGGCACATCGTGGGTCGGCTTTGCTGGAAAACTACTGACTCAGTTTATTGACCTATTCAAACTCAATGACCTCAGTGATGTCTATCTCTCCAATGCAGTCCGTTGTCATCCACCGCAGAACGCAGACCCCACCGCCGGTCAGGTCAACATCTGCCGAACCAATCTACAGAATGATTTGAATACATTATGTAGTGAATATCCAGATGTAGTTATCCTCTGCACTGGACGATGGGGAGTGACCGCTGTAACCCGCCACTCAAGTTTAACCCATATGTTTTCCCTACAGGGACACACATTAGATTCATTAGGTACAGGTAAGAAGGCTACAGGACTCACAACACCGGAGGAGCATAAGCCTATCCCTGTATTCTATACCTATCATACCGCTATCTTATCCCCCAGCAGAAAGCAGACGGGGAAGCTTCCGGCGATGCACGCACACTTCACCCTTCTGCGACGCTATCTGACTGGTGAATTTACTCCTGCCGGTGTAACGGTAACGCCAATCGTGGGGGTACCTGTTCCCAGTGAGTTACCAGACATAGTGGGCTTAGACATAGAGACGTATGGTATCTTGGATGGACAAGACCAGACAGTCTTTCATCCTAAGAAGAGTCTGTATATAGACAAGGTGCCAATAGATAAACAGATTGTCTCCGTGTCTTTTGGACACTACGACGAGTCCTCTCCAACAGGCGTCAAGACATACTACTATTCGTGGGCAGACCATCAGCCGTTGATACGTCAGTGGGTGCGACAGATAGCTAACTCTGGGACCACCCTAATAGGACAGAATATAAAGTTTGATGTGGGATTCCTAAAGGCGAATGACTCCAGACTAAACTGGATGCTGTCACCGACTCGCATTAAACTGGACGATACATTACTACTCTCCTTTTTACTCTACGAGCAGAGACCAGAGCGTGGTCTGAAAGAATTGGCTACGCTCTTTGGTCTCGCCGACTATTCACAACTGCTGGTAACAGGAGCAACTGGTACGGCCAAAGGGTCATACGACCCGCATCTAATCTACTATAATGCGTTGGATGTGGCAGTTACCTTGAAGCTTAGAGAGTATTGTCTGACTCAAATCAAAAAGATATATGGTGCTAACTCAGCCAAGCTGGGACCAGTCTGTGCACGTATGAGGAATGATGTACTGTGGGCTAGCATAGGCTTAGAGCAATCAGGAGTGGCCTTCAACTTGGATAAACTGCGTAAGATAGATAAGATACATAAAGACCATATCACTACTGCAATGGCTACAGCCAGTTCACTGGATAATCACTTCGGATTCCCCTTGTTGTTCAAAGGTACTGGCTCAGATAAGTCTACGCTTCGTCTTATCAAGACCCTACTGGAGAAGTATGGGTTAGAGAATGATAACCGATTAAAGCTAACTGAGAAGAAGAAGGAGGTCTCTACCAGTAAGGATAATGTAAACCTGCTGATGGGTGTTGCCATAGACCCAGAGGACATAGCCGTCCTAGAAGCCTATCAGACCTATCAGGATAGCAGTAAGATGGTGGATACTTATACGAATAACCTACTGCATCCATCGAAGAAAGGCTTAATCCATACGGTACACGATAGACCTAATATTGGAATTATGTATCCGATGTGGTATCCTATCCCACTGTATGAGAATAAGAGCAGTACTGATAACAGTGGGGGAACCATACAGGGTAGGTTTAGTTGTAAACAACCACCAACCCAGACAGACCCATCTGAAATTAAGAGTTGTATGACTACCAGATTCGTAGGAGGCAAGCTGATAGGCTACGACTTGAGCCAGATAGAGCTGAAGGTATTAGCCTTTATGAGTGGTGACCCTATTATGCTGAGGGAGTACCAGAACGATATAGATAGGCACACAGAAACAGCCTTATTGATATTCCCAGATGCTGACCCGAAGGGTCCTACATTCAGGAAGAGGGAGCGACAGGGCGGAAAGACCCTGAACTTCCTAATGGCCTATCGTGGAGGAGCCCTGAAGTTCCAAGAGACTCTGATGAAGGACTTCGGTATCCATCTGGAGCTTGAGGTATGTCAGGCAGCTATAGACCGTACCAATGCCCGTTATGCCCAGAGTCGTCAGTGGCAGGATACCCTCATCGAGACCGTTAGGCGGAAGGGCTATCTGGAACTGCCGACAGGGTGGAGCAGAACGTGGGGCACTGGGGAATCTATGTCGCATTCTGTTAGTGAGATTTGTGACTTCCCCATACAGACTATTGCCGCACAGTTAATGCAGTCGGCACAGGCGGCCATCTACGGGGATATGATAGACTTGTGCCTGAAATCCGTATTGTGCCTTCAAATTCACGACTCAATCTATATAGATTGTGCTCCGAATGAGGAAAAAATAATTGATAAAATTGTTGATAAGCACTTGACAAGTCCTCCATTATTGGGTATACTGATAGAACAGTTAATGAGGACTATTCCAATTACATATGCGAAGGAAGTAATTACAGAGTAATGTCGACAACGATACCATCAAAGATAACTGTACAAGTAGACACAAGGGAACAATATCCCCTGCTGTTTCCAAAACATGTCTATCTTGACGACCCTTCTGATATGCGGAAGCGTAAGCTGGTCGCCGTTACAGTTGAGAATATAAAGCTGGACACTGGTGATTACCGCTTGAAGGAATATCCTGAGTGCTGTGTTATAGAGCGAAAGGGCTCACCAGAGGAGCTGTATAAGAACCTGTTCTCTGCTGATACTAAGAGGCAGGGGGCTTCTCTACAACGGTTGTCTGCTGTACAGTACCCCTATCTGATGATAGAAGGTACACCAGCTAATTATCTGACGACCAATCCAAGAATCATGTCGAGTCAGCCTGAGAGTCTAATGCATAGACTGAGTATGGTTATCCCCAAGTATAACTTGAATGTTATATGGGTAACGAAACCCTCTACTCCGACTGCCAGACGTAATCTTGGAACTGCGGTAGTACACATACTGCTGGGCTGTGCAGTCCAACAGTTAATTGGAAGTACAAATGAAGTTAGGGTGGTCCCAGGTGTGGGGTCGTCTGCGTAGTGCATTCGGCCCCTATCTGTTTTTACAGGAGATTATTATGGAAGTTCATGTAGGTAGAACAACTGACAGTACCAGATGGCCAGCCCAGAGTGCTGGAGATTCAAACCCCGCTATAGCATTGCTGGCTGCAAGAGACTCCAACTCCTACATGCATATCGTAGGGATATGGATATCTAGTGCAGCTACACAAACCGTAACCATTCAACAGAAAGTCGGTTCAGCCGAGGCTTCGACTTTAATAGGTCCGATTGCCGTTACTGCCAGTATACCAACATTCATACAGTTTCCACACTCAATACGTAGCACAAAGGGTGCGGGGCTTTTGACGCTTGGTTCTGCGAGTGATGCCGTTACCGTCTTAATATTCGGACGTGACGACGTATCATAAATTAAAATTATTTTTCTCTTGACATAAATATAACTCTTTGATAAAGTAGGAACCGATATGAAAAAATTAATCGTGACAGTATTGTTCTGCGTATTAATCTTTGCAAGTTGCCAACCAGTGTCACACGTTACCATTCAGAATCCAAAGGCCTATGGACTGAGTACTGATACTAATGCTCCAATAGAGGCATACGGTAAAGCGGCAGAGACCTTGACTCAAGGCATACTGAATAATGCCGTCACTGCACAGGGTGCTGTCAGTAATATGCTGAAGTATAGTGATAAATTATTTGTGGTATGTACACTGACCATCATCATAGGAATAATCTTTTGGGGTGCTACCAAGAGTAGCTGGGGATGGCTAATCCCAACGGCTGGTGGCATCGGTATTGTAGTACTTATTGTAGCTAATACCGTGGCTCCACAACTGGCTATCTATGCCCCGTGGATAATTGGCATCCTAGTGGCAGGATGTGCGGCCTTAGTTGTCTGGAAAGCCATAGAGTATCATAAAGAGCGTGATGCAGTATCAGCCAGACTACTGGCTGAGAAACTAAAAACCCCGTAATCAGGATAGGAGCAGTCCTATGGTAGAAGGAGTGAATATGGTAAAGAAAACAGGAGCACCAATACCTATCTTCGTATTGGCTCCAGTACCCATCGAAGGCTTACAGGTAGTCTTCCCCAAAGATGCAGCCAATATGGAAGTAGTCTATATGGCAGACCCGTTAATCTACATCCCACTGAGAGACCATATCCTGCGATTACAGATGGGTAGAGAGCTCCCCCAGCAACCTCCGCCTCTGACTGAAGCAGGTATAAAAGAGATAGATGAAGAAGAGGAACCTACTCTCTTTGATATGCCACCCCGTCGTATAGACTTCACTGACCCCAACAATCCGTCACTAAACTAAATTTTATACTATTTAATAAGGAGAAACAAATGGAAGAATTATTTATTTACCGAATCTGGCAGACAGTCAATAATAACTATGATACTTATGACTCCGCTGTTGTCTGTGCTGCCACCGAGGAAGAGGCTCGGAGGAGTGATGTAGGTGAGCTCCGGTCTTGGTGCAAACTAGAGGATGTCCAAGTAGAACTAATAGGAGTGGCTAAGCCAGACCTATATCGTGGCGTCATATTGTGTTCATATAATGCAGGATAATTCTATTAACAATAGTAGTAAGGAGCAGACCATGAGTAAGTATCAGATTATATACGCAGACCCGCCTTGGCCCGTAGCAAAAATACGTCGGGAGTGCAGACCTAATCAAACCACATTCGACTATCCGACAATGACTCTTGAGCAAATACAGGCACTTCCCATTGAAGCCCTCGCAGAGGACAACTGTCTATTATTTCTATGGACTACTCAGGCGTTTCTTCCAAAGGCGTTTACTGTTATGGATGCATGGGGATTTAAGTATCAACGGACAATTACGTGGGATAAGAAGAATGGATTATGCTTGTTTGGCTTTCACTATCGAACAGAGTTTCTCTTAGTAGGGTATAGAGGAAAGATAGATATGTATCCTCGTCGCCCAGCCGTCCCGACTATCTTCTCTATCAGCTCAAAAAATCTTCTCCACTCCCAAAAGCCGGATGAGATACGGAAAGCGATAGAGGTATTCGGTACTCCTCGCATAGAATTGTTTGCCCGTCAGAAGACTGAAGGATGGGATGTGTGGGGCAACGAAGTAGAAAGTGACATAGTATTACCCGTAGTGGTAGAAGGAGCAGAAAATGGAAAGTAAGAATCCTAATAAGACGTTTGCCATTCTCCAGAATCGGTCGACGTTCATCCAGTCGTGGAGGCAGTCATCAATCAAAGACTGTCTGAGATGTAAGCGGTGCTATATGTTCAGGTATCGCTGGTGCCTAGTGCCTAACTATACCAGAGTATCCAAAGGTTCATCGTTAGGTTCAATAGTTCACCGTCTGTTTGAACTCTCTCAGATACCTGATGGAGTGAAACAGGTAGAGAAGGAAGTAGGAGAAAAGATACAGGAACTGCGAAAGATACGGGATAGTGGAGCCGACCTCCTCGGAGACTATGACCGTGATATTAAGACCCTTGAGCAGAACTTCAACAAAGCCAAAATGATGGTCGCTATCTTCAATGAGAAGTTCCCAAGACCAGCAGGCTTAGAGGTACTGGGACGGGAAATCAAAGCTGGTGTAGTATTCAATGCGGCGATGGGTAAGGACCAGCCGCCACTGGCTGTCCCAGTAACCGGCATACTCGACGAGTTAGACTATATGAAGGATGGAGACCTGCTGTTTGTCAGGGACTACAAGAACACAACCCGCCCTATCTCTTTTACTCTGACTGGTTATCAGTGGACCCTACAACCACGTATCTACCGTATTCTGGTGGGAGCCGCCCTCGCTCAGGTTGGACGGGAAGACCTCGTCGACCGTGTGGCAGACGGCTTCATTCTTGACATCCTACAGGTGCCGAGTATAGAGATGTCTGGTGCCGACAGGGACTTCACCATCAAGAAGAAAGAGCTTAAGAGTGGTCCACGTAAGGGACAGGTCATTGAAGAGAAAGAATACTTCGGAGACCCAGACCCCATCAACTATCTGGAACGCTGTAAGTTGTGGTATGCAGAGAAGGGCTTAGAGGCCGCATCGTCATTCGCTATCAGGTTCAATGAAGACCCGATGAACGCCGAACTGATGACTACCCTCAACGACGTAGCCCCCTATGCAGGGTTAGTACCGGTTCCAGAGTTATTCCCCAGAGACCCCAGTGCATCATTCTGCAAAGAGTGGGAGCGTGTCTGTGAGTACTACCCATTGTGTTCCTGTGACCCCAGTGCTTGGCCAGCCGTGATTGAATCACAATACAAGATGGAGCAACCGACAGTAGATAATCCCGCCTTTGCACCAATAGAAGTGGAGTACGCAGAAACAGGAGCAGTAGCAAAGTATAAACCTATATTTTTAGAAGGAGCAGAAAATGGAATCCACCGTAACCCCAAACCAACAGCCTAGTCCACCTGGGACCACCAACGCAGTACAGCAGATTAGACCGAACTCTGCACCAATATCAGCAGACTATGCGGCCCTTGGTGTAACTTCTGGCTACTGTCCGCCATCAGCCAAGAAGGTCAGATTGTACTTGTTAGGTCCATCAGGCGGTGGCAAGTCATCCTTCATAGCAGGACAGGCTCGTACACTCATACTGGACTTCGATGATGGAGCCAACAGTGTACCAAACGGACTAGCTCATAGGATACATATCAACTCGATTGACAAGCTTGAGGTAGTCATTACCAAGCTGGAGGCAGACGCCAAAGCCGGTAAGCCCCAATATGATAGAGTTGTCTGGGATACCTTCGACTGGTACTTAGACCTGCTGAATCCCTACCTTGCGGTTAAGCATTCAGATGCAGCTAAAGGTATCATTCTAGAGGACATCACGGACTACGGCTCAAAAGGAGCTGGCTGGTCTATACTGCGGATAGCCGCATGGAATTATGTTCTAAGAGTGGAACATGCTGGCTACGGCTGGACATGTGTCAGTCATCTGACAGAGAAGACCATCACAGAAAACTATAAAGAGAAGACGGTTATCCGACCAGTACTCTCTGCCTCTATCCATCAGCAGATAGGTAGAAGCTGTCACATAGTGGCGAACATCTATCCTATGATAGTACGTGAACAGCAGACTCGACTGGTTGGCGGAAAGCAAGTCCCCTGTGAATTCAAGGAGCTCATCAAATACTTTATGGTCTTCCAGAACACGGAGAACTTCTCATCTATGAATGGTGGAAAGGCCAGAGGCATTCCCCCGTTGCAGGGTAAGATACTGTTACCAGACCCATACAGTGATTCAGTCACTAGTGGCTGGGATACATTTGAGAAAATCTATAGTGAAGCAGTGGAGCGTGTCAGGGCTAAACTGGTTTCCTAAGATGTAACTATACTAATAACTTTTATTTATTCTCGAAAGGAGAATTAACATGACAGAACAAATGAGTGAAGTCCAAATGCAAGCCATCCTGAGTCAGACAGCCAAAGAGTTTACCGAAGCCAAGACGTTTAACAACTGGCTTCCCCCAGTAGGACTGTGGGACTTTATCCTCGTCAGTGTTGACAGAGGTATTAAGACCGACAACAACAGCTCCTATGCTTATTGGAGTGTAACCGGCAGGGTTATGTCGGAAAGCAGTCCTGAGATTGACGGCAAAGAGTTCAGCTTGTTCCTCAGCACGAAGGCTCTGGGCACACTGAAGTCAGCTGTGTCAGTCTTGGCTGGTTCCCCCATCAATGACATACAGCAGGTCGATGGTATCATCACACAGAACATCGGCAGTATGGCTCGCTTGAAGGTGACACAATCTAAGAGCAAGAAGAATGGAAACACCTACACCAATGCTGACATCGTGGAAGTCCTCGAAAGACAACAGGCAACCCCGACAGCGACGGCATAGTATCAACTATCGCTAAATGAACTCAGGTGCTGGAGGCTGGAATTATACTACTCTCCTCCTTCTACTGTGGTCTCCAGCTTCCTGGGTTTTTTAGTTGATGAGGAGCTTCCTATGCAGAACCTATCACCACTACAAAGAGTTAGACAGGCTTACACGGAATACCTTGCCTTAAGTGCTGATGATATACCAATAGCTGATGTCCTACTGAGTACTTATATCTCCAATATAGTCCCCATCTTTCCAGAGAGACAGTGGCTTTACGATATAGGAGCCCCTGGAACCTCTAAAACAGAGGGGCTACGGCCTTTCTATAGTTATCCTAAGACGAAGGGCGTCAGCAGTATCACCGAGAATGGCCTACTCAGCGGCTACTCTGGAGATGCAAATGACGACCCATCACTGATACGTGACCTCGACGGAAAAGTTCTGATGATAAAAGATATGAGTGGCATCATGTGTGATAACAAGAATAAACAGATTAAGATACAGGGTGACTTGCGGGATGCCTTCGATGGTGAGTGTTCCAAGAGTTCAGGACAGGCAGGACTACGGTCGTACAAGGCTCGCTTCGGGGTTATCGCAGCCACCACCAACGCTATAGATGTCTTCAATGAAGAGAACCAACAGCTAGGAGAACGCTTTCTATCCTTCCGTCACTACAGACAGTACCATGCACCAGAGGCAGTATTTTTATTCTATGACCATGTGTTCGAGAAATCGAAGACAAAGGATATATGGAGGGCAAAGTTTCAAGAGACAATCCATACGGCTATCAATGAGGTATACAACAAGTTAATCGCCAATCCCCAACTTCCGGTGGTCCCAGGTCCCCTGCTGGAACAGGTTAAGATTATGGCTTACATCCTGAGTCAGTTCAGGACTACTCCGATTCACGGAGTACCAGTAGATGCAGAGGTAGGAACCAGAGTATTACAACAGTTAATGGATGAAGCAATGTCCAGATGTGTTTGTGATAATCGAATGGTAGTCGATGAATCAGACATTGCGATAGTCCGACGAATAGTGATAGACACACTACCGATTGTGCGTCGACGAATACTAATGTCTCTCTACGGTAAGGGAACAGAATCCCCTGTGCTATCCACTAAAACCATAGAGAAAATATCCAGAGCTACATCGTCTGTTCTTCCAACTATGCATCAGTATCACTACCTACAGTTGGTGCAGGAGATTAACAATCAACAAGAGGTATCCTATAAGTTGAATGCAAACATCAGGGCCTTGATTGATAAGGCAGGATTAATGGCCCCAGGAATCCATCTGCCAACACTACTTATTAACCCAGTGAAGGGAGTATAACTATGTCTATACGTATTATCGAGACCTATGCAACAGAGAATGATGGCTTGTTAGCAAGAGCTGTAGGTGTGGTCTCTAACTTTCAGTTCCACCTGAGCTTCGATAGTGAGAAGGAGGCGACAGAGTGTGCGGAAATGTTAGAGGAACTTATGAAAGAAAGGGCATAATATGGAACCAGAAATTATCACGAATGAGAAAGGCGGGAAGCAGTCGGACATCGGCTTGAGTAAGATGACTGAAGTCCCTCCTTTAGCATTGATTGAAGTATCTAAGGTGATGGGCTACGGCAGTACACGCTATCCACGTGAGGCTGACGGCACACCCAACTGGTACAAGATAGACTGTAAGTCTAACTTAGACCACGCCATGTTGCATCTTGGTAACTACTTAGCCCATAAGAACTTACCAGCAGTAGACCAGAAACCAGAATATTTATTAGATGAACTGAGTCACTTCACTGCTCGTGCAATGATGGGCTTGGAACAATTTCTTAGAGGAACAATATAATGAGTACACTTACCGCATTAACAGAAGTAGATTTATCTTCTCCACTCCTGCGTGGATATGTGTCCCATCCCTATCAGGCACGCTGGTGGGTTAAGCAGTGGCTCATGTCTACTATAAGTGGACTACTGCCGGACCGCTTGAGGTTTACTAATCCTTTTGATAGGATTGGGCTGGATTGGCAGAAGGATGTCCCTAGTATCCACAAGAAGCACCTGCGTTGTCATCCACAGATGATAGTCCACACAGACCTCCAGAAGATTAAGGATGCAGACTTCATGCTGGTCATCCTTCCATCCAGTGGACGACTTGGCAAATCGTGGGTCAGCAGGACTTGGAACTGGCTCATCGGACAACAGCCTATCACCTTTGGCGTTGCGATGGAGATGGTTTACGCAAAAGCCCTCGGTAAACGAGTAGAGGTCATCTGTCTTGGCGGACAGGAGATGCACCCGTGGATTCGCTATCACGCTGACGACATCTATACCTCGACCTCAGATTACATTGACAAGCAGTGGACACGTGAGGAAGACTACTGTAGACGACGGATAGAGAATACCACTGCTGTAATGGATGCTCTTCCACGGGTAGAGGAGTTGTGCTCTGATGTACATAGAGAACTACGGAAAGCATTTACGAAACAGAGAAAGGGGAAAAAATGTACCCGAAAACACTCAAAAGCGAAGTCTTAAGTGCTATACGATTAGGCTGTAGTCCACAGAAGATAGCGGAGATATTCAATCTTCCTATATCTGTTGTGTACTCAATCTCACGTTATGCTCAGAAGTATCAGAGGGTTCTGTTGGTAGCCGACCTACATTGCGGACATCGTGTCGGTCTGACTCCTCCGGAATGGAATCCTGATACTATAGTCGAGACAGACGGAGTGACACAGCATAACAAGTGGGTTCTACAGAGACGGGCTATCTGGGACTGGTATGCAAAAACCTGTAAGTTGTTGGCACCCATCGACTTATGTGTAGTAGTGGGTGATGCTATTGAGGGCAAAGGCGACAAGAGTGGAGGCACCGAACTCCTGACAACAGATAGACATGAGCAGGGACTGATGGCTGTTCGTGCCCTACAGGAAGCCCACGCCACCCGTTACCATATGGTCTATGGGACTGGCTACCACACCGGTAACTCAGAAGACTTCGAGTCACCGATAGCCGACCACCTTCACGCAAAGATAGGCTCCCACGAGTGGGTTGAAGTAAATGGATGTATCTTAGATATTAAACATCACATTAGTACTATTAGTAGTCCTATGAGTATCTTTACCTCACAGGCTCGTGAGGCTATTCAGAATAAGATTTGGGCGGACAGTGATAGACAACCTGAAGCAGATATTCTGATTAGAGGTCATCGACATATGTACTCCCTGGTAGAATGTAGTGACTATAGTGTTGTAGTGCTACCGGCTCTACAGGGTTATGGTACGAAGTTTGGAGCTCGAATCTGCTCTAATAGAGTCGATGTAGGTGTTGTCAGTATTGACATCTGGGAAGACGGGTATTTTAGAATAACCCCTCATCTGGCAGACCTAAAATGTCTTCATACTTCAACGGACCGCTTTGGGGAGAACGCTGTGGTAACTCAGACAACTGAGGATACGCAGACTTCTGGAAAGTAGCTACCTTCTGATTGATTGTGTGGGCCAGGTCGTTAGTCACGGCTTGGTCCACTATATCTTGGAACGCCCCCCTATACTGCATCGGCAAAGTCCTCAGTGTCTTCTGTACCCTGTCCATCGTCCTACGCTGTTTCTCATATCCTAAATCCGACTTCCTGAAGGTCAACTCGCCGAGTGTAGGATATTCCTGCTGGAACTCAGCCTGTATTTTATTTGATGTCTCCAAATCATTATCCACGATAGAGGAAACATATCGCCTTCTATACTCACGTATCTTATCCCGCTGTCTCAACAGGTATTTCATCATTGCCTGCTCTTGTTGGGGTCCCATCGGCTTAATTCCGACCGACTGTAAGGTCAGCTCCATCGGAGTTCGTGTCCCTACGAGGGTCCCAGAGTCATTGAAAATTGGGATTCTTCCTTCCGGAGTGCGTTGGTCGTATCTTGCATACTTTGGAGCCAGAGTTCGATATGCTCTACGTATCGCTAAACCTCCTGGGACCACCATGCTTCCGACCCGACCCGCCAAGCCCTTATAGTCACCCTTCAATACTGACTGGGCTATATCTCCCACCATACCTACAGCAGGAGGCACTAGAGGCCACGGATAGAATGGAGCTTTATCATATTCTGGAATAGGCAGGGCTCCAAACAATAGACCCCTATGAATATCTACTCCACCTAAGTTCTTCGCAGCCGTGTAAGCAGCGGCACTCCCAGCCAGTGTTCGTCCCATTACTCCCAAAGATAGCTTTGCGGGTTCGGGACCCATACTTAGAGTATTATACATATACTCCATATATCTCATAGGGAAATGTAGGTACTGCCGTAGAGGTTGCCACATTCCTTGTAGGGCGATTGGCTGTCCAACCACACCACCTGTAAACTGCGTCATCTGTACTAGGTTCCTAGCCAGAGTGCCTGCTTCGATGGCCTCCGCACCTTCTGAGACAGCTTTGGCGTGTCCAGCATAGAAGGTAATCAGCCTATCCCACTTTTCAGTGGCTCCAAACGGCAACTGGATAGCCCCCTTGAATTTTTCCCATGCTCCCTTCAGCGGCGACTGCATTATATCTTCCCGTAGAATATCACCACGGGTCATAGCTGCCAATATATTCTCATGTCCAAAATGCTCCGTATACTCCTTGAAGGTCTCTGAGAAGGCTTTGCCCCATCCAACCGTCGGCCCTTCCTTCATAACTGTCTTAAGACCGGACATGACTCTCCACATTCCCTTTCCCATTGCATTTGGGCCAACCATATTAACAGTCGTGATGAACGGCTGGAAAGCATTATTCGTAGCATTGGCGATATTCATTCCAAGTGTAGACAGGTAGTACATACTAGCCAGTTGATTTCCGACATCCATACTGGTACTCTTCGCCAGAGAGTCCATCATCCATTGTCTCCCATTATTAGGTATCCACTTCCGAGCCCAGTCTGTTGAAAGTACTTCCCGCATTTTGGCAACACGTGAAGTATGGGCTAATGACCGCAGGAATTCATTTGGATGCATAAATCCTCTGAGTAGTGGTCTTACACTATCCCCATAGATGGTTCTCTGCATATCTGCTTCAGGAGTAAAACCAGCACCCTGTATCATATCTTCCAGTTCCCGTCCTAATCCGACAGTTTTGTTCGCACTTGTGGGAGTAAACCAGGCATATGTCGGAGCCATACTCCGGATGTAGTGGTTCATTACATCATCCATATCCATTATGTAGCGGGCTGGGGCTCCCAGTTTCCGAGCCATCAGGTCGATAAATACACTGCCTTCTTCAGGGTTCCGCATAGAGATATTCAGTACCTCTTTGGATATTCTCTTCAGGACAGCCGGCTCATCGGCCCCCAGAGTTGATAGATGGTGCACTATCACTTCGGATGCCTTCTTTAATTTAGGGGCAAGCTTCTCAGCTACCTCATCCTCTCCCCATACAGATTTATTTGCTGCATAATAACTACGGGTCTCGTCTACTGTTTCCTGTAGTACACGTCGGACATTTCCGATAGTCTTTTCCTCTAATCTCATTACTGCATCCCACTGTTCTGGGTCCCAATATTTCTTCATCAGTTGCATATCCTCTATAGTTGGAAGTGTGAAGTGATTCCTTGCCTTTGTATGTCCAGATGCCCCACTAGTTAAGCCGTGTTCCCTCTGTAGATATCTGCGACGAGTAGCGTTATCTCCAGCGGACTCATAGATATACTCACGAAACTTATTCTGTCGAATAACATTGGGGGCTCCATAATCCTCATCCCAGATGGTTCCCTTAGCGGCTAAGTCACGGATAACATTGCCATCCTTATCCAGCATTACATCCTTACCCAGCTTGGTTGTGAGTTCCTGCAACTGTCTGGCAACCTTTAGTACTTCAGGTTTCATATGCCGTTGGAGGTCTGGAGTCAGTGGTTTATCTGTTCTTATGAATGCTTTCCAATATGTCTGTAGTTCATTATCTACGGTGTTGAATTTCTTGTTATACATAAATACCAGCATTCGTTCTTCCTTCGTCAGGGCACGACCTGCCCCCTCGAAGATTAACTGTTTTGCTTTTATGCTGGTTTCGTAGAAGTCTGCGGTTCTCTTGGATACATCAATCATCTTATCCACGAAGCCTTTTATATTACGGAAGACCGTTCCAGAGCTCATATATCTCATAATACTGGCGTTAGGTGGACCGATAATCTTCTTGCCCATCTTACCTAAAGCTTCCATACTACGCAGACCCGCTACTTTACCCCAAGGCCCCATCCCCATAACCAGCCCGATAATCACTAAGGGATTCGTTGCCATATCAATAGCGGTTTTTACAAGGATGTTCTCCCGTTTGATTCCAGATAGGAAGCGGTTTTGAATTGTCTTAATCTCATCGGGGGACATATCGTCAGGTTTGAACAGAGCATCGAAAGCTCCACCTACATTCCCCACCATTAGGTTGCTGGCGGCGATAGAAGGCCTATCATAGATAGACAGTGGAAAGTCTGCAAACTCCTTTGGCTTTGTTGGGACTGGCATAGTTATCAACTCCTACTGCTTATTGAGGTCCTCCAATCATTTCTTCCCCAGGTACGTTGGTGGTCCCAGGCGTCATCCCAGGCATCAGCATCCCTGGCGGGAGTCCACCACCCCCTTGCAATTGAGCCATCAGTAGAGGTATCATCTGTTGTGCTACCAGTGCATCTGGGTCCTGTAGACCTCTGAGGCCTTCTATGTGTTTCTGTTGAGCTGTGAACATCCGGTTCTCTGGGCTTCCAGGAGCCAGTGACATCGCTAGTTCACCTGCTCCAGTGCCCGCAGCCGTGCCTGCTACGCCCATCAGCAATCCAGCCATCGTAGGATTAGCCTTAAGAAATTTCAGGAATTTACCCATACTGCCAGCCGCTACTTCAGGAGCAACTGTTTTGGCTACTGCAACCTTCAGCTTCCCGCCTCCTCTTGCTTTCTTTCCCATTCCCAGCATTCCCAGTAAGTCATCTACCCACGACCCCCCACCCGTTGTGGTTCCAGCAGAAGTCGCAGTCCTAGCAGTTCGATTAAACTTAGGAGTTCTTCCGCCCATCCCCTCTGCCATAATTGAGGCGAGGTCGTCCGTCATTCCTACTTCTGGTTGTGGAGGTTTATTAATAAGACCGGCTGGCGATTTTTGCCATAAGCCAAGCTCAGGTCCAACGAATGCACCTTCAGGAGGGGCTCCGACCAAATTACCTATCTGGGTCAGAAGGTCATTCACCTTTGTCGGAGAACCTTTTGCTTGTTTTGTGGTTCCCAGAAGTTTTCGGAATAGATTCTTTAGTTCCAGTTGTTTCGCCTTAGAGAGTCCCCGCAGTTTCCCTATAGTCGCACCTGGTCCTGATTTAGGAGCCAAGCTTGGAACACTGCGTGATTGTATCATCTGCAACAGTGTTTGTGGGTCACTCCCAGATACACTGCTGGCTGTATTAATAGCGTTCATAATAGCAGGGTCACTGCTGATACTATTAGTACCTAATAGCTTCATAAGTTCCGGAACAGTAGGCATTGTCTATCTCCTATAATTACATACGTAGAGCGTTAATCATTGATAATGGATTTATGGGTTCTGGTCTTCTTGGAGGCGTATTACCCATTGCACCTGCTATAGCTCCCATTCCCTGTGTGTTAAGAGCCATCCGCTGTGTCTCACCCATCTGCATCATCTGAAGAGCCTGTTGCAATAATTCTGATTCCCTATCAGCAGCCTTCTCACCAGTAACTAACAGGCGTTCTTCTCTTTTAGTGGCTCTCTCGGATTCTCGTTCAGCAGTCCGCATACCCATCAGGACTTCCATCATCTTCTTCTGGGCATCATTAGAGGTCTTCATCTTGTCACGTTCTAGTCCCAGCATTCCCTCTTGGAGCTTAATACCCTTCTGTGCTGCACTAAATGGTAAGAGGTCTTTTAGTGCAAATCCAGCTCCGAGGAGTGCTAATAGAATTGCAATATGCATCGTTATCTACCTCCAAAAGATTGTATAATCCCAAAAACATCTCTAAATTCCGATGGGATATTCTCTATATTGCCCATCTCTTTATTCAATGAATTAAATACACTGTCAAAATCCCACGTCTTAGCTGGGGACTTATCGACTAATTCTCGAAGTACGTCTCCGACAGAGCCACCTCGACGCATACTTTGGGCTCGTTTACTCAGTTGAGCCACATAAGGGTCAGAACTACTGATGAGGCTGTCAAGGTTGAGGGCCGCTTTATTTATCCGTGCCCTAGCATCACGTAATCTCGCCAATGTCACTTTCCCTGTTGGGGAAGCGTCTCCAGATTTATCTGTTATTTTCTGTGTTATCGTAGATTGAATACCTTCTAAGACAGTTCCAAGATGGGCTAAATGTGCGGCTCCCAGTTCCTTATCAGTTCCACGGGATTGAGCCACTAAAGCTTCTAGGGCTTTTGAGTCTCCTTCCAGTGTCTCTAATGTTGCATTTTTTGTTATACCACCAAATAATCCATCTACTAAATTCGGCAACACCTTGCCCATTGAATCAACTGGGACCACCAGAGGGTCGAAATCCAACGTATCGGCAGCCGTTCCAGCCCTACTCAGGGTCGTTTCAAAATCCCGACGAAGATTCGTAGACTCCTCACCTTTCTGGATAAGTGTCTGCATAATTTTCTGCATCTTCTCCTGACCCATTCCAGTCTGCTTTAGGTTGGCGAGTTGCATCTTCAGTGTCAACATATTCATCCACTTCTGATTGGTTAGGAGCTCCTGGTCATAGGACATCTTATCTTTTTGATAGGCGTCTTGCTTCTCTATCCACATATCTCTATCAGATACATCGTAGCTACGTTTTAGATTCAACATCCTCTCAGATGCCTGCATATTAAATTCAGCTAGGCTCCTCTGAAAGTTCCTCTCAAGTTCCTGCTCTCGTTGCTGTTGGAGCTGGCGTTCCATAGCTCCCTGTTGCTCCATCGACACTATCTCTTTCTGTTGCTGTGCATTATAGACAGCTGTATCCCTCTGGGTTTGCAATTGGTTCCCAGCGTGAATACTCTGCAATACGTTAGGGTCATTCCCCATCGGTATGATGGGACCCATATTCGGTATATTACCTGCTACCATATTTCTCTCCTAATCGGCCTTTAGCCATATAGTTTTGAGGATAGTAAATTATTATTATTAAATACCTGAGAAGAACTCATACCGGTATTATTAAGAGTCTTAGCAGCTGTCTGCTGGGTTTTCTTCGCCTGATTTACCTGGAGTCTCGTTGTTCCATCCTGTCGAACTTGATTAGGATTTGACGTAGGAGTCTTCACAGCAGGTGTAGGAGTCTTCACTCCCGCCTGTGTATTCAATTGTGGGAACGTCGTAGCTGGTGCAGGCTGATAGGCATTCCCTGATGGGACATATCCCCTATTGCCACCGTTAATCGACTGTTGCATAGCATCATTCTGCGGCAGACTATTCACGATAATTTCCATAAGACCACCAAGCTCTATGGTGTATTCTGGCATAGAGGCCAACCAGTTCGCTGTATCAGTATAGCCAAGATTCTTCAACTGTGCCACCTGCAAATCCAGCTGGGTTCGTTTGAGGTTATCCTCTGCCGTTGCTGTTGCATACTGGGCTCTCGTCTGCATAGCCATCTGCTCGTGATAGTTGATGTACATCGACATATCAGTCATAGCTTTTATCATACTAGCCTCACCAGATGTCGCTACATTGGTTCTAGCCTGTAGCAACGCAGTCTGGGCAGCTAAACTAATATCCTGAGCATGTTGTGAGTAGGAATTGAAGTTCTTGTTCGCTTCGATACTCTCCATATATGCCAGTTGTTCCTTCTGCATTCTGGAGGTTTCCTGCAACTTCGCAAACTCCACCTGTATGGTACTTTGTATTCCGGTAAGGGAGGCATTATACTTCGCATTCAACTCCCGCATCTCCGGACTATCTGCACCGTATCGGCCAGCTATTTCCTGCTTAACGCTATCAAAAGCTCCCATCGTTGCCTGCACAGAAGCCTGCATAGCATGGGCAGACATCTTAGCTAAATTAGAGGACTCCTCTACCTTTGGAGGGTCCCACTTAAATGGGTCTATCTTAACGCTGAAATCACCCATTGCCTTCATTGTATCGGCATGGATAGCTTCAATCTTTGCCATTACATCAGCCATTCGGTTGTTAGCATTTGCCACATACTCGTCGGCTTTGTCTATATTCATCTTCCATATATTCTGGAGTTGTACACTACCTTTATCGGCATTCTTCAGGGATTCATCCAACTGTGATTGATAGTTGATATTCGACTGATTAATCATATCAAAAGCACCCTGTAGCCGTGCTGCTGTTTTTCCTGTGGCGTCGATTTTGGTTGCATAGTCCATCATCCCAGCCTGTATCCTACCGAGTGCAGCATTATCACCTGGTTCTATCTGACTCAAAAGACCTTCAATATTCGGGATTTTTAATTCCAATCCCATCTGTGTCAACGTATCTAACGTCTGATAGAACTTGGAGTTAGGGTCAACTGTTGTCACAATTCCACTGCCACCAACGCCTGGGGCCACCCCACCCACTGCATAGTTACCTTTTCCTCTTTCCGTTATATTACCCTTAAACCGCTCATTTAAGGCGGCCATACCAGACTGTGTACCCGTCACATTATACATCTTCCTCGTCTCGGCGTCCTTAAATTGCTGGGTTATCTGGGTCGGGTCATACGTCTTGGTATTAGGCATAGTCGGTGTCTGCATACCCTTTATAATCTCAGCGGATATCTTTGGTGTGGTGGTCCCAGGTGTAACGGCTCCCGTAGGTGTTTTATTATTAAGCCCAGTCACTGCGGTTCTAACAGCAGACGAGGTTGGAGTAGAGGTATTTCCACTAACGGCCCCAAAATCCAGCTTCTTATTGGGATTGTTCGCCGCCGCCTTCACCATAGAGGTTGGGTCATACCCCGACACCATGCTTCCATCACCAATAAGCATACTTTTATATAAATCCTGGAGGGTTGTTGCCATAGACTATCTCCTAACTAGTTTTCCTGCTTTCACTCATTCTAACATCTAACTCTATGTTTGTCAATTCAAATTTCGTTCCAGATGAGATTTGTTCCACATATGGTTCTATGTCAATACCGTCGAGTCCGCCGGTGATTTGCTGAGTCGCTGTAGTAGGCGTAGTACTGACTGGTACATAACATGTTCCAGTTACCGTAGTTGCATTATTCCGGTAGGCTCCACACCTGAAATAGAGGTTTGGATTAGGAGTGGTGAACCCTGACAACTGCCGAAGCTTCAAGGTGATTCCCCGCAACACCCACCGGATAAAGGAATCCGCCGCCCTTCGTGGGTCTGGGTCAGTTATTCTCCACCCCCGTATCTTGAATACGACGGGACTGATGGCGAAAGTATCTCCACCAACAACAACACCACTGCTAGCCCTATCACCTGGATACGGTGATACATAGTAGGTCGTATCGACATCTCCACTACCTATACCTACACCAAGGATTTTGCGTAATTCTCCAGCCATCGCTCCCGATGTGATGCCGATATAACTGCCAATCAGAGAGTTCGTGCCCTTTGCTATAGTGCTTTTGACACCCGATACTTCCCCTAACGTCGGATGGTCATACAAAAACGAGCTCTCCGTAAAGGTTCCATTCAAGGTGTGGGTTGTTGCACTCAAATCCGTCATAGTCCCGCTACCTGTGGCCGCTAAGTCTGGATAGACAACTCTTCCCTGTGCCGTTATGAAGTAGGCCTGTGTTTCCTGCCCCGTCAGAATATCCGTGCCAGATGTCAATTGGGTAAACGGTGCGGCCTCCCACATGCTGCAAGTCTGTGTTGAATGGTAAATCGTAAGCACTGTCCCATCAGACGAGTTAAGGAAGTATGACGCACTGGCTTTCCCATCATAGGCACTCTGGATTGTTGACAAATCTCCAGCCCAATCCTCCAGCAGTGTCCTGTCAACTGCCGTTAATTGTGTCAGTGTCCCGTCTGCCGAGCTAAGAATCATCAGTCCAGCCGAGGAGAGATAGAAAACACTATTACCCATCGGGTGTACCGCACTTGGACTCACTAAGCTATGGTCCCTATGTAGAACCGTAAATTGCAGGGGTTTTGCCGCCGCTATTTTCTTTATATGTACAATTCCCTTCTGTGTAAAGAGAAATAGACAATCTCCCGCTGGAATGTAGCGTACAGGACGTCCCAGCATTGCCTCTCCTTTATATAGATTGTAGGTAGAGAAATACTCCGCTGATTCCTGTAGTATACTGCTGTAGTAGGTGCCAAATCCCCCATCAACGGAAGGAGACTGAGCCGCTAGTGTCAATCCTTCATATCTTGCACAAACACCGGATTGTGGTATAGCCGAAAGGATGGAATCCGTCTGGCCGCTATAGGATGTAAAGAATGGCAGAGCATCATCTAATATTGTCCCATAGACATACGTTAAGGGATATACCCCATCTAGAAGAGAATTATACGTGGCCGATGACCCTTCCTTATAGAGAATAGCCGTAGCACTCCCCGCCAGTGTAATAGACCGATAGAAGTGGCATTGGTCATATCCGAGACTCCACGCAGCCCCAATCTTTGCTAGTGGGACAATCGCCGTAACCTTATAGGATGAGGCTGTTGAGGTTACTACTGTACTAACAGTACTCATAGCTGAATATATCTTACGGACAGTACTATAAAAACGAAAAGCAAATTGATATTTACTACTGCCGTCTAAATAGTGTGAAGCGGAGGAGGCTGCTGTTGTACTGGAAAATTCTCCGATAGACGTTGAAGAAGAGAAGTCGATGACTGAATAAGGAGAGGCGGAGGAGCCTGGACCCATATCCACCACGTGATAAGTAGAATTAAAATAAACCGTCTTTGCTGCTTTTCCCTCGACGAAAACATATAAGAAATAACTGTCTGTACAGCAGTCAATTTTTGTAGTGCTGGTAATACTGTTACCAGAATTCCAAATCTCCAGTTTCGTCCAAGTGGTTCCAGAGTCTTCGGTGTAAACCAAGTCTATCCTCTGGTCACTGGTACTGTTGATGGAATCCCATCTAATCACAAAGCCCTTCGTTAGTATGGAGGTTCCCCGCTTCTGGAACTCGACGTATCTGAAAAAGCTGGGACCACCATAATCATCCAAAGCAGTCATCCCCGTCACGGTTGCGAGGTCATACAGGAGTTTCATTCCGTAGAATTTCCGTATCCCTCCGGTGAACCGTCCATCAGCTCCCACCACCTTCGATAATACTCCTACCTTCACCTGGTTCTCTGGCTGGCTCCTGTCCATCCCTGGTGTGGCCAGTGGGTATGATATGTATTTTTGTGTATCTATTGCCATAAATTAACTCCAAGTTCTGAGGGGAAGTTGAATCATATTTGTAGCTGTTCTTTGCCCATCTCCAATATAAAAAGGTATTGCGTCATCGAAGTAGTTCAATCCTGGGAGAGTAAGTTTCCCTTTATAGAGCTCATTTCCATTAGGGTCAATAGATATAAATGAATAGTTTGGGTCAGAAAATAATATATAACTTTGACCCTCTTCCCCAACCCCTACCCCGTAAACAACAGCCGTAGGGTAGTATCCCCCTGCCGTAAGAAGAGACCCAACAATGTCCTTTGCCCATATGATAGCCCTTGATGCTGAATTCACCTTGCAGATTCTTACTATATACTTCTCCCCACCGGAGTACACAACCCCTCCAGAGGCTGTAATAAGATAAGTACCGTCATAACTAATAGCCAGGCCTCCATTAGGTGTAAGAATCCAATAAGGATAGCCGACAGTAGGGCTGAAATACCATCGGTATCCTAATGTATAAGTATACGAATATATAGTTGGTTCCTTATAGGCAAAATAAATATTTCCTGATGCATCGAGATGCATATCACCAACAGAGCCGCCAGTCTTATTAGTATTAATTTCTGCTATGAATGTGCCATCCTCATCATATTTTACTATCCAGAGATACCCAGTAGATTTATGCATTAGAACAATAGCAACCATCT
>Ga0105104_10000118_pt1 | contig 54883 bp, 43 predicted proteins | sample PPLLaktember2015_3_FD_87034 | JGI IMG/M metagenome (GOLD analysis project Ga0105104, IMG submission 87034) | Freshwater sediment microbial communities from Prairie Pothole Lake near Jamestown, North Dakota, USA - PPLs Lake P7 Core (6) Depth... | ecosystem: Environmental > Aquatic > Freshwater >... | reverse complement strand
GACCGAGATTGTCTCCAGCGTCGACTTCGACGAGGTCGAGATGAAGAGCGTGTACGACCCGAACAGCTCGCTGAAGCTGTCCATGGGCCTGCCGCCAATCGAGACCTCTCACGGCCGCATCGACCTGATCATGGATGTGGTCAACGGTAAAGTGAAGCCGACTTCGCCGCTCGCGGAAGAATACTTCTACAAGGCCTACAATGTCTCCTTCTGGACGATGGAACGCACTGACGCAGTTGAATGGTTGAACAGCCAGTTCGGGACCAACCTCCAGTAGCGCTGCCCGAGAATAACGCAAGTTCGAAACTCTGATTATTGTGAACGGACGGGGGGAGGACCCCAGGTTTTCCCCCCGTCAGGTTCAGGGAGTGGTTGAATGAAATCGACTGAGAATGTGCTGGAGATCAGGGATCTGGTCAAGGATTTTCCGGGTGTGCGGGCGGTCAATAATGTCAGTTTCGACATCAAGCGGAACACCGTCCACTGCCTGGTCGGGGAGAACGGCGCGGGGAAATCGACCCTGATCAAGATCCTGACCGGGGCATACGCGCGAACGAGCGGCAAAATACTTCTGAATGGCGAAGAGTACAGCCCGCACAGCACCCGGGATGCGAAACAAAAAGGGATCAGCACCCTTTTCCAGGAACTCAACGTGGTCGACCAGCTCACCGTCGAGGAAAACCTCACCCTGGGGGAGGAAGAGACAACGTTTGGGTTTTTGAGGAAGACGGACAAGATCAATAAGATGATCAGCGTGATGAACAGCCTCGAGCCGTCCATCAAGCCGCGCCAATTGGTCTCATCCCTGAGCGTGGCGAAGAAGCAGATCGTGGAGATCGTCAGGGCGGTTGCCACGGAGTCTGACATTATCATCATGGATGAGCCGACGGCCGCCATCTCCGAGAGCGAAATTGCGCGGCTGTTCACGATCATCAAGGGCCTGCGCGAGAACAATGTCACCGTCATCTACATCTCCCACCGCCTAGACGAGATCTTCGAGCTCGGAGACTACGTGACGGTCATGCGAGACGGCAAGCACATCGATACGAAACCCGTATCGCAGATCCAGGACCGGTCGGAACTTATAAAAATGATGATCGGTAAAACGGTGTTCGAGCAGTACACGCCTCGAGAGGGTGAATGCCCGGATGCCATCCTGCAGGTCAAGCACCTCTCCAACCACAAACTGAACGACATTTCCTTTGAAGTCAAGGCGGGGGAGATCGCCGGTTTCTACGGCCTGGTGGGCGCCGGCAAAACCGAACTGGCCCGCGCCATCTACGGTGTAGACGAGTATGAAGGCGAGATCACCTTCAAAGGCAAGAACCTCCAACCGTCTCCGGACAAGGCCATCGCGGCGGGCATCGCCCTGGTGCCCGAGGAAAGAAGATCCCAGGGGCTGTTCACCATCCTGACCATCCGGGGGAATGTGCCCGTCATGAACATGAAAAAGATATCCCGAAACGGGTTCATCGATGCGACCACGGAACGAAACGTCACCCTCGATTTCGTCGACAAGCTGAAGATTGCTACCAGCAGTATCGAAAAAGAGTCCGGCAAGCTCTCCGGGGGCAACCAGCAGAAGGTTGTTCTCTCCAAATGCCTCTTCGCGGACGCAGATTTGCTTATGCTGGACGAGCCGACCCGCGGCATCGATGTGGGCGCAAAGAGCGAGATCTACAGCCTCATCCGCCAGCTTTCCAAAGAAGGGAAATCCATCATGATCTTTTCCTCGGAGCTGCCTGAGGTGATGAATATCTGCGACAGCATCTACCTCCTGTATGATGGAAGCCTGAAGGCCACCCTGCGCAACGGCTGCGATGTAGACAGCGAGAATATTCTCCACATCGTAACGGGGGGAGAATAGCCATGGAAACCAATCAGGTACGGAAACTATTGACCAGCGGCAAGTTGAGCGACGAGTCGTTCCTCACCCTGTTCATGATCGGCGTGCTCGTCGTCGTGTTCGGGATCGCCTGCATCGTTGTGCCCAACTTCTACCAGCCTCAGAACATGATCAACCTGATCACGAACAACTGGTTTGTTATCATCCTGGGCATCGGCGTCACGTTCCTGCTAATCACTGGAAACTTCGACATGTCGGTGGGCGGCGTCATCGCCTTGACCGGCGTGCTCTCGGTCTATTTCTGCCAGGGAGCCAACGTATCCCAGAACGCCCTGGCCAATGGGCTCGGGCTGCCCTACGGAGTCGCCATCGGGCTGACGCTGCTGTGCGCGGCGGGGGTTGGCGCGATCAATGCGTTCTTTATCGCCGGGCTGAAGGTGCCCTCCATTATCGTTACGCTGGGCACGATGATGCTCACGCGGGGCGTTGCCCAGGTCATCACCCAGGGCGCGCAGCGCAACACCAGCTTGCCCGACGCCTTTGGCGTGCTCGGCAATCTGAGCATTTCGGGCACCTCGATCAAGCTCTCGGTACTGGTCATGCTTGCTCTGATCATCATCGCCTTCATCTTCGAAAAGAAGACAGTGGCCGGGAGGCGCACTTACCTCATTGGCGCGAATCCCGAAGCCGCCCGGCTCTCCGGCATCAATGTATCCAGGCACCTCACCGCACTCTATATATTCAGCGCCCTGCTCGCCGGCATCACCGGAGTACTCCTGGCGTCCGAATACAAGTCCGGCATGTCGGGCATGGCCACAGGCTACGAATTTGACGCGCTGGTCATTGCTCTCCTGGGGGGCGTCAGCATCGCGGGTGGATTTGGCTCTGTGCTGGGGATGTTCGTCGGCGCCATCATCCTTTCCGTCGTGACATCATCCGCTACCGGGCTTCTGCTCTCGCCCGATTGGCAATTCACCCTCAAGGGTATCGTCACCTTCATGGCCATTCTGGCGCAGCGTTTTGCTCTGGACAAGAGAAAGGGCTGAGGAGGTGTGCAATGGCCGGGATCATTTTTTCGAAGGAGCACAATGACGTGAATACGCTAAAGGTGGAATCACTTCGACAGCAAGCGGAACCATCGTCGTCGACGCGATCGATTGTCAAGCAGGTTTACATTTATGTTGTGCTGCTGCTGATTGTGGCCGCTTTCAGCGTGATGAAGCTGGACGAGGTCAGCCTGTTTGGACGGGGATCCTTCCTCAGCCCGGACAGCATTATCAACCTGCTGCGCAGCGCCGTGCCGATCCTGACGCTGAGCGGCGCATTCACGCTCCTGATGATCTCAGGCTACATCGACCTTTCGGTCGGCAGCGCCATGAGCCTGAGCGCGGTGGTCTTCTCCTGGATGGTCCTGAACGGGGTTAGCTACCTGCCGGCGCTCCTCGTGACCCTGGTCGTGGGCATCGGGATGGGATGCCTGAACGGGCTCCTCGTCATGAGATTGCGCATCACCCCTGTGATCGCGACGCTGGTGACGCTGAACCTGTTCAAGGGCCTCGCGCTGCTCATCGTTCCGGACGGCCTATCCGCCATTAAGAGCGGCGTCGACAACCCAATGCCGTCCTGGATCAACGATTTCGCGCGCAAGGATGTCCTGGGTGGGCTGCCGTGGGCCTTCTATATTGCCCTGCTCGTGATCGCCGTGCTGGTCATCACCCAGCGGAAGACCATTCTCGGCAAGTATGCCGCGGCCATCGGTGGCAACCGCGTCGCGGCGGAGCTCTCCGGCATCAACGCAGTCAAGATGGTCTGGGTCCTTTACATCGTCGTTGGGCTCTTCGCCGCCCTGGCGGGGGTGGCGCGCGCCAGTTATATGTCCCTCGGTGACCCACTCTCCGGGGATGCGATGGAGCTCAACTGCATCATCGCCGTGCTGCTGGGCGGGACGGCCTTCTCCGGCGGCGAAGGGTCGGTTGCGAAAACAGTCGTCGGCGCCCTGATCATTATGTGCGTGACGACCGGTCTGATGACCGTCATCCCCGCGTATTGGCAGACCGTGGCCAAAGGCAGCGTGCTCCTGATCGCGGTTGTCCTCAACCACCTCCTGGTGCGCGACCGGTTGAAAGCGTAGAAAAAGATGTCCCACCCGTTCAGCGGAGATTCTGCCATGTTCAAGATGCCCGTGGGTCTCTATGAAAAAGCGTTGCCGGACAACCTGGAGTGGGAAGAGCGCCTGGCTGAAGCCGGCCGGGCAGGCTATGATTTTGTCGAGATCTCGATCGACGAGAGCGATGAGCGCCTGGCCCGCCTGGACTGGCCGGCCTCCGAACGCGTGGCGCTGCGCCGTGCGATCGAAAACACCGGGGTGAGCATCATGACCATGTGCCTGAGCGGCCACCGAAAGTACCCGCTTGGCAGCCACACACCAGAGCTCCGCCGCCAGGGGCAGGAGATCTTGCGTAAGGCGATCGATTTTGCCGGCGACATCGGGCTGCGCGTAGTTCAGGTCATGGCCTACGACGTCTTTTATGAGTCGAGCGACGCGGAAACGCGGAGCCACTTTATCGACGGCCTTCGCCAGGGCACCCGTTGGGCCGGACAGGCTGGGGTAATGCTTGGCCTGGAAAACCTGGACACGCCCTTTGTGGACTGCCTGAGCAAGGCTCTGGAGATCATTGGCGAGATCGACTCGCCCTGGCTCATGTTGTACCCAGACATTGGCAATCTCTGCGCGGCCGGGTACTACCCTCCTGACGAGATCGACCTGGCCAAAAAAAGAATCCTGGGCGTTCACGTCAAGGACGCTTTGCCGAAGGTGATCCGCGGGGTGCCGTTTGAGCAGGGGATCGTGCCGTTCCGCGAGACCTTTCATGCGCTGGCGCAGAGCGGTTTTTGGGGCCTGCTCGGTGTCGAAATGTGGGGCTCGATGCACGCGGGCGAGGACCCGGTCGAATGCGCCGCGGCCGCCCGCAGGTTGATCGACTGCCTGGTGGCCGAGGCCTGGCCTGCCGGTCACCCATTCGACCGAACGGATCTGCAATAACCGGCACACAATGGTGATGAGCAGCCGCATTCCAAAACAGGTTCCAGCTCCACGAGGAGACCGTATGAACAAGACAAAACAGGTGATCGGGATTAAAATGGGTCTGATCAATATCCCGGGTGACCGTTATTTTCCAGAAGGCATCACCGTTACTTCTGACGGCACATTCTTTGCCGGCAGCCTGTTCGAAGGCTGCATTATGAAGGCGCAAGCAGGAACGGCCTGGATGGAGCCGTTTGTCGGGCCGGGAGCAAACGGGTTGGTCTCAGTGCTCGGTCTGTGGGCAGACGAGGAACGCAATATGCTGTGGGCCTGTTCTTCGGATGCCGGCAACGGCAGGCTAACAGGCAGCGCGCCGGTGGGTGTCAGAGCCTTTGACTTGCAGACCGGGGCTGCCAAAGGCAGCTTCGACTTTCCCGGCGGCGGCTTTGCCAACGATTTGACCTTTGACGCTCAAGGCAGCCTGTATGTCACCGACTCGTGGACGCCGCGCATTTTGCGCCTGCGTGCGGGAAGTTTGGCGCTGGAGGAGTGGATCCGCGATCCCCAGCTCGGTGTGGAACAATGGAGCTTGAACGGCATCGATTTCGACCGCTCCAGCAATGTGATCTATACGGTGAACCAGAGGGCCGGCCAGTTGTTCCGGATTGCGATCGAGCCGGATGGGAGCGCGGGCGCAGTGACGCTGATCCAAACCTCGCAGGAGCTGCGCCGCCCGGATGGCCTCAAAGTCATCGGTCCCAACACCCTGGCGACCGCCGAAGGCGGCGCAGGTGGAATGGCCGTCATCACCCTGGAAGGTGATACGGCACAGGTTCGCAGGGTGCCAGCTGGCCTCGATGGCGCGACAACCTTCGCGTTCTACCGGGGGAGTGCCTGGGTGGTGGAGGGCCAAACCGATCATTTTTGGGATCCGGCCAACGCCGGGCCCAATGCCGACCCGCCCTTTAGAATTGTAGAAGTCCCGCTCGATTGAGCCATGACGGATGGATTGGCTCTTGATAAAGAATAATCCCCGAATTGGGGATCGAGTAGTCCGGTGGTAACAGGTAATAAGCTATGCCTACATATGATACAGTCCGACTCATCAATAATATTTTGACCCTTTATTATGTGGAAGAACTGACCCAGACGGAGATTGCTCAGCGCCTGGGCTTATCCACACCAAAAGTCAATCGACTCCTCCAACAGGCGCGCGAACTGGGATACGTTAATATTGCAATCCGGACCCCATTTCAACACCTGTTTGACCTTGAAGCTCGACTGCAGGCCGTCTTTGGAATACAAGATGCAATGGTCATTCCGGCCGTGGGAGACACCAACAGCTCGCTGTTGAACGCTCTCGGCAGCGTGGCGGCAGACTTTTTGTTACAGCACCTGCGAGACGGTGACGTGTTGGGGATCGGCGGCGGCACAGCCGTCAACGCCGTGGTCGAGGCGATCGAACCCGCGCGCCCTTATCAGGTTGAAGTCGTGCCGATCCTTGGAGCGGTCCAGGGCCAGATGACCACTGACATTAACTAGCTGGCTACTCACCTGGCCGAACGGTTGGGCGGCAAGGCCTACCAGCTCCACGCACCCGCATTTGTAGACACCCGGGAGCACTGCGAGACCCTGCGATCGATGGGCCCGGTCAAAGAGATCCTCGATATTGCTCGCCGCGCAAGCATTGCGCTCCTGGGGGTTGGAACGGTGGACGCGGAAGCCTCGCGTTTCGTCCAGTTCACAGCCCTTTCCGCCGAGGATATGAACCATATCGCCAACGACTGCGGGGGAGTGGGAGAAATTGGGGCCTATGTGTATGATATCGAGGGCAAACCGGCCGCCCACGAATATGCCGACCGGGTCATCGGGCTGACGCTGTCCGAGCTGCAGGAAATCCCTTTTAGAATTGGCATAGCCGCTACGGCAGCCAAAGCACTACCCCTCTACGGCGCGCTGCGCGGCGGCTACCTGCATGCGCTCATTACCGACGAGGCAGCTGCGCGCGGAGTTCTAGGACTCTTTGAGCAAGACTTTCGAAAGATACCATAACAGATTGGAGAACTATCATGCTTTTAGAGCAGCTTCGCGAGATCGTCTGGAAATGCAATCTGGAATTGCCAAAGAACGGCCTGGTCAAGATGACGAGCGGCAATGTCAGCGGGCGTGACCCGCAAACAGGATTAGTCGTCATCAAGCCGAGCGGTTACAGCTATGAGGAGATGACCCCCGCGCACATGGTGGTGGTCGATCTGGACTGTCGAGTTGTCGAAGGGGATCTCAAACCATCCACGGACACAGACACGCACCTGTACGTCTACCGTCACCGGCCGGATGTTTTCGGCATGGTCCATACGCACTCCCCCTATGCGACCAGCTTTGCCGCGCTGGGGCAGTCCATTCCGGCCTGCCTGACGGCATCTGCAATGCTCGGCGGCGAGATCCCCCTGGGAGGGTACGCGCCGATCGGCGGCTCAGAGATTGGCCAGGAGATTGTCAACAAAATCGGCCGGGCGCTGGCCATTGTCATGCAGAATCACGGCGTCTTTACCATCGGCTCGTCGCCGCAGCACGCCACCAAGCTGGCTGTCGAAGTCGAGGAGATCGCAATGATCACGCACCTGGCGATGCTGCGCGGGCAGCCCATCCTACTCACGCAGGGCCAGATCGATTACATGGTGGATTTATATCGGAACGAATACGGCCAACGCTAACGTGGCCATGAATATTGGAGGATGAAATGACCGTACTTACGTCTGATGTGGTTACAGCTGCTCCACCCACCAGCCAGCGCCTGTTGAAAGAATTGACGCATGAAAAGCTTGCCTGGATGCTGCAGCGGATGTGCGAGATCCGCTACTTTGAAGAAAAAGCCGAGGATCTGTATGTACGCGGGCTGGTGCACGGCACGATGCACCTTTCGATTGGACAGGAAGCGGGATCCGTGGGCAGCATTGCCACGCTGAGGCCTGAGGACTTGATCATCCATCACCATCGCGGCCACGGCCATACGATTGCCAAGGGCGCTAACCTGACAATGATGATGGCCGAGTTCCTGGGCCGGGAGCCGGGCTACTGCCGCGGGCGCGGCGGCTCGATGCACATCGCCGACATCCCGGGAGGCAACCTGGGCGCGACGGGTGTGGTCGGCGGCGGGATCCCCACATCGGTGGGTATCGCTCTGGCGCTGCAAATGCACCGCTCGGAGCAGATCCTCCTGTCTTACTTTGGAGACGGAGCCTCGAATGAGGGTGAGTTCCACGAGTCGTTGAATATGGCCTCCACCTGGAAGCTGCCGGTGGTGTTTATCTGCGATAACAACCAATACGGCATGTCGATGCACGTGTCGCGCTCCATGAATGTCCAGCATATCTCCGAACGCGCCGCCAGCTATGGGATCCCCGGCAAGACGGTGGATGGCAATGATGTGCTCGCCGTTTATGAGGCGGTACTGGCTGCCGGCGAGCACGCCCGCTCCGGCCAGGGTCCCACGCTCATCGACTGCTTGAGCTACCGCTGGCGGGGACATTCCAAGAGCGACCGCAACCTCTACCGGACGCCTCAGGAAATCGAGGAATGGAAACATAAATGCCCCATCCGGCGCTTCAAGCAAGTTCTGGTCGATGCGTCCGTGATGACCCGCGAAGAAGTGGAGGCCTTCGATCTGGCCGCCAAAGCAGCTGTCGACCGGGCAGCCGAGGAAGCGCTGACCTACCCCGAACCGTCGCCAGAGAATATGGAAGATGAGGTGTATGCGCCATGACCGCCAACAATAACCGCGAAATCACTTATTTAGAAGCCGTACGGGAGGCGATGGTTCAGGAGATGCGCCTCGACAAGGATGTCTTTCTCATCGGAGAGGATATCGGCGCTTATGGGGGCGCATTTGGGGTGAGCAAGGGCATGCTGGAAGAGTTTGGGCCCGAGCGAATCCGCGAGACACCCATATCAGAAGCCGCCATTGCGGGAGCTGCCACGGGCGCAGCCCTGATGGGCATGCGGCCGGTGATGGAAATCATGTTCATGGATTTCCTCACGATTTCGATGAACCAGCTGGTAAACCAGGCGGCCAAGATGCGCTTTATGTTTGGCGGCAAGTGCAGCATCCCCATGGTGATCCGCGCTCCATCCGGTTCTGGCACCGGCGCGGCCGCGCAGCATTCGCAGAGCCTGGAAGCCTGGTTTGTAAACGTGCCGGGGATCAAGGTGGTGGCGCCTTCCACCCCGTACGATGCCAAAGGGCTGCTGGTGACTGCCATTCGGGATAATAACCCGGTTTTGTTCATGGAGCACAAGCTGCTCTACCGGCAAAAGGGGCCAGTCCCGGAGGAATCGTACTGCATTCCCCTCAAGTCGGCAGAGGTCAAACGTGAAGGCCGTGACCTGACGATCGTGGCCTACTCGATTATGGTACCCCGCGCAATTGAAGCTGCCCAAAAGCTGGCGGCCGAAGGCATCGAGGTCGAAGTGGTCGACCTGCGCAGTCTGAAACCCCTCGACACAGATACGATCGTCCGTTCGGTGTCCAAGACCGGCCGGGTGTTGATCGCGCATGAGGCGCCGGTGACCGGCGGGTTTGGGGGCGAGCTGGCCGCGGTGATTGCCGGGAGCGAAGCTTTTGACTATCTCGATGCCCCCATTCGTCGCCTGGCCGGGCGGGATGTCCCGATCCCATACAACCGCAATCTTGAAAGGGCAGCAGTGCCTCAGGTCGAGGACATTGTCACCGCGGCGCGAGCGCTGGCGCAGGAAGGAAAGTAGCCATGGCAACCGAAGTCATCATGCCCAAAGTCGATATGGTTATGGAGACGGGTACCTTTATTGAATGGCTCAAGAAGGAAGGTGAACACGTCAATAAGGGAGATCCCCTGTATGTCATCTCCACCGACAAAGCAGCGATTGAGCTGGAATCTCCCGCGGACGGCATCCTGGCTGGCGTCAATGCCAAACCCGATGATGTCATCCCGGTCACCGAAGTGATCGCCTATATCCTCGCCTCCGGCGAAGCGTTGCCTGCACAGGCGGCTACCAGGCCGGTCGTCACGAGCTCTGCGCCGCCTGCAGCAGAGGTCGCGGCAGTCGTAGAGCCGGCGGCAGCCGTCGCTGTGGCCGGCGAGCCGGGCAAGGTGCGAGCCACCCCTCTTGCCCGGCGGATGGCTCAAAACCTGCGGATGGACCTGGCGCAGATATCCGGCCGCGGGCCGCGGGGCCGGATCCACAAGGCCGATGTGGAAGCATTCCAAAAACCCGAGCTGCCCGGCGAGAGACTGAGCGTTCCGGCGGCCGGGTTGGCTCCCAAGGCGCCGGCGCCTCCGGCGATCCCCGCCCCAATACCGCTGCCGGATGCTCGCCGGAAGCAGGTTGTACCGTTGGCCGGAGCGCGGAAGATCATCGCCGAACGGATGGCCTACAGCGCTTTCAGCGCTCCGCATATCAACCTGTCTTTGCGGGTGGATATGACCGAGGCAATTCGTCTGCGCGAGCGGGTGCTGGAGCCCCTCCAGGCCCAGACGGGCCAGCGCGTGTCCTTCACGGCCATCCTGGCGCGCGCGGTTGCCACCGTGCTGCCGCGCCATCCTTATCTGAACGCTTCGCTGTCGGATGGCAGTATCATTCTTTGGGACGATATCCACCTGGGCATTGCCACGAGCGTGGAAGAGAACCTGATCGTGCCCGTGATCCGTGAGGCGCAGAGCCGGACCCTTGGGCAGATTGTAACGGCCCTGGCCGATCTGACCGAACGGGCCCGGAACCGGCGCCTGGCGCCTGCTGAAATGCAGGGCAGCACCTTTACCATCTCGAACCTGGGGATGTTTGGCATCGAGACATTCACTGCCATCATCAACCCCCCAGAATCGGCGATCCTGGCGGTCGGTAAGCTCGTGGATACGCCGGTCAGGAGCGGGGACGGCTTTGAGTTCCAACCGATGATCCAACTGACGGTTTCGGCTGACCATCGCATCGTAGACGGCGTGGCTGTCGCGCGTTTCCTGGACGAACTCAAATCAACTCTGGAAAACCCGTACCTGCTCATCTGAAGCGGGCTGAGACGCAGTACCGGGCTCACGGGTCCGGAGTATATACAAGACATGCGAAGCGGCGCTGATCTAATGCTTATGCAATCGCTCGCGAAAATTACGCACCTCATCATTGATATGGATGGCGTCCTCTACCGGGGCGACCATCCAATGCCCTGCCTGCGCGAGTTCATCGCCTTCCTGCGCGAGCGCTCCATCCCTTTTATCCTGGCGACGAACAACTCGACGCGCACGCCCCAAGAATACGTCGACAAACTGGCGGGGATGGGCGTGCAGGTATCTCCGGCCGAGATCCTGGTTTCAGGCCAGGCCACGGCACGGTTCCTGGCTCGCGAATATCCCTGCGGGACGCGCGTCCACGTCTTTGGTATGCCGGCGCTCAAACAGGCCATGCTCGACGAGGGTTTTATCCTGGCCGATGAAGACGTCCAACTGGTTGTCGCCAGTATGGACCGGCAGGTCACCTTTGAAAAACTCAAGCGCGCCACCCTGCTGATCCGCCGCGGCGCCCGCTTTATCGCTACGAACCTCGATCCTACCAATCCGTCCGAAGAAGGGCTGGTACCCGGCACCGGCGCGATGATCGTCGCGCTCGAGGCTGCCTCGGGGGTCAAGGCGACTGCCATCGGCAAGCCCGAACCGACCATGTACCAGCTGGCCATGGATCAGATGGGGGCGCGCCCCGAGACGACGGCCGCCATCGGCGACCGCGCCGATACGGACATCCTGGGTGGGAAAAGGGCCGGCCTCACCACCCTGTGCGTGCTGTCGGGCTCCTCGGATCGGGCCGAGGCCGAAGCATTTGAAGCGGATCTTATTTTCGACGACATAGCGCATCTGCTGGAGACCTGGATCCGTCTATAACGGCGGAACCGGTCATGGGAGGGGACCGATGGATTATCTGGCGGGGATTGACCTGGGCTCTTCTAGCCTCAAATGTGTGATCTATGATCTGGCTGGCAACGTCGTTGCCAGCGGCACCCGGCCGACGGAGCGCTATAACCCTTATCCCGATCACCCGGAATGGACCGTGTGGCAGCCGGAGCAAATTTGGGGCGGTACAGCGGCGGCCATGCAAGAAGCGGTTGCCAGGCTAGACGATCCTCGCCGTATCAAGGCCGTGGCCGTAACGGGTATGGGCATGGACGGCGGGCCGGTCGACAAGCACGGCAACTGGCTGTATCCCTTTATCAGCTGGCATGACCCGCGCACCGAAGCGCAGCTGCGCTGGTGGGAGAGCCACATCGGCGCGGACAAGACCTTTCGCATAGGCGGCAACACATTATGGCGCTTCAGCACCGCCTTGCGGCTGTTGTGGATGGCGGAGCATGAGCCCGAGATCCTGGCCTGCACGGACAAGTGGCTGCTGATCGAAGATTTCATGAATTTCATGCTGTGCGGCCGCCGGGCGACGGATTACAGCATGGCCTCCTGCACGCTCTTGTTCGACCAACACAAACGCGACTGGTCGGAGGAAATCCTGGCCCAGGCCGGCATCGAGCGCCGGCTGCTGTGTGAGGCGCACCCCAGCGGCACGCTGTTGGGCGAGGTTACCGCCAGAGCGGCCGAGGCAACCGGGCTGCCGGTTGGGACGCCGGTTGTATTGGGCGGGCACGACTATTTGTGCAGCGCGCTGCCGGTGGGAGCTTTTGCGCCCGGGGTTGTTCTGGATGTAACCGGGACCTGGGAGATCGTCCTGGCCGCGATCCCCGCGCCGGTACTGACGCCCGAGGTGCAAAAGTTGGGCGTGACGGTCGAGACCCATGTTGCGCGCGATACCTATGCGGTCTGGGGCGGGGCGGTAGCCTCAGATATGCTCGAGTGGTACCGCAAGGAGTACGGCCTCGAGGCCCAGCAGCGCGCGGAAAAAGAAGGCGGGGTGGATTGGGATTATTTGATGGCAGAAGCCTCCGCCTCGCCGGCCGGGTCTAGGGGGGTCATGTTCCTGCCGCACATGTCCGCGGCGGGCTGCCCCGTGGTCGACGCCCGCTCCTTGGGCGCCTTCGTGGGGTTGAGTAATTTTGTCCAGCGTGGCGACATGCTGCGGGCGATCGTCGAAGGGTTGGATTACCAGGTTCTGGATATCGTGACGGCCTTCAAGACTGGCCTGGGAATCAGCCCAGACCGGCTCGTAGCCGTGGGGGGCGCCACGCGCAATTCGTTTTGGATGCAGAACAAGGCCGATATCGTCGGCCTGCCGATCGAGGTGCCCGAAGTGGAAGAAGCCACGCCTCTCGGGGCGGCGATTCTGGCCGGGATCGGGATCGGTCTATACCGGAACGAGCAGGATGCTTTTGAGCGCGTCTACAGGCCGGGCAAGACCTACCAGCCAGACCCCCAACTCGTGTCCAGGTACGCCGGGTGGTATCAAATCTACAAACAGCTTTATCCGGCTCTCAAGCCGGTCAGCCATCTGCTTTACGATCAGTTCAGAGTCTGAGCAACCGAGGCCACGCCATGAACGAGCCAGAACATCTTGTGCCGGCGCAAAATCAGCTGGGGGAAACCCCGATATGGGTTCCCGAAGAGAATGCCTTGTACTGGGTTGACTGGGGGTGCGGGCCCATCTGCCGGTTTGAGCCGGCAGCCGGCAAGTACACGACCTTTCCCATGAGCGTGCCGGTGACGGCTCTGGCGCGCCGGGCATCGGGAGGATGGATCGCCATTGCCCAGGATGGGTTGTATGCCTGGGACCCGAAGACCCATGCGCCCAGGCTCATCGCCGGCCAGCCCGAGCCGGGCAAGCCGCATATTTGCTACAATGATGGCGCAGTGGACCGCCAGGGTCGCTTGTTGGTGGGGACGGTCAACATGAATGATGTCTTTGCGCCTGAAGGCTCGCTGTACCGCCTGGACCCCGATGGCTCGCTCCATGAGCTCGATACGGGCTATGCCACGGCGAACGGTATCGGGTTCAGCCCGGATGGCCGGACGGTGTACGTGACGGACATGCGGCATCACCAGATCATGGCCCTTGACTATGACACGCTCCAGGGTACGGTGTGCAGCCGCCGGCCCTTTGCGCGCGTGCCGGATGAAGAGGGGATGCCGGATGGGCTGATCGTGGATGCCGAAGGCTTTGTCTGGAGCGGGCATTGGGCCGGGTGGAGGCTCACGCGCTACGACCCGGATGGCAAGATCGAGCGCCAGGTCCGCTTCCCCGTAGAGCACGTCATCTCGTTCGCATTTGGGGGCGCGGACCTGGATGAGCTGTTTGTCACGACGGCCGGATGGGGATTTGGTGAAGGGGAACGGAAACGACAGCCCTGGGCCGGCGACCTGTTCCGGGTCAAAACGGGCGTGAAGGGTCTGGTGGAACCCGCGTTCGCAGGATAACCCACTGATAACGCAGCTTGCAGCGCAGGCTGCCTGGCGCTGACTTTTTGAAGTTTGGACCGACCGGGTGGTGAACCCGAAGGAGGCTGGATGAAGTACCTGACGCTGACACAAATTTTGCAGCCGTGCATGGGACAGGGTTGGGCTGTGGGCGCGTACGACACATGTAACCTGGAGATTACTGAGGCTATTGTCGACGCGGCCGCGGCCGATCAGGCTCCTGCTATCCTCATGATCTACCCGGGTCATACGCCACAGGCGGTATGGCCAACCCTGGCGCGGATCATAGGGGCGGAAATCGAACGCGCGTGCGTACCGGCTGCGCTGGTGCTCGACCATGCCAAGACGCTTGGCCAGATCGAATACGCGCTTGAGCTTGGATTCTCCGGGGTCATGATCGATGCGTCGCTGGCGCCGTTAGATCAAAATATCGAGATGACCCGCCGGGCGGTCGAGCTTGCCCATGCAAAAGGCGCCTCGGTCGAGGCCGAGCTGGGGCACGTGGGGGTGGGTCAGGATGTCGTCAGCGAAGACCAGCAGCAGGCGCGCCTGACGCGCGTAGACGAGGCCGAGCGCTTTCTGAATGAGACGGGCGTGGACGCACTGGCCGTCTCGATCGGTACGCTGCACGGGCTGTATCGGGGCAAACCCCATCTCGATTTCGACCGGCTGGCGCAGCTGCGCGCCGCATGCCCGATCCCCCTCGTGCTACACGGCGGATCAGATACACCGGACGAGGATCTGCGGCGCGCCATTGAAATCGGGATCGACAAGATCAATGTCTGGACCGATGTGCGCATCCCCTTTCTGCGAGCCTTGAAGGAGACTTTGGACGGCCCCATCGAAAAGATCGAAGCGCACGAAGCCATGGGGGCGGCCCGAGAGGCGGCGACCAGGGTCGTCCGCCAGAAGAACCGGCTGTTCGGCTCAGCCGGTAAAGCCGTACGATACGCATAACGGTCGAAAACGGAGGCAAACCATGGGCCAGTATTTTTTGGGGATCGATAACGGCAATACGGTCTCGAAAGCTGCTCTCTTTGATTTGCATGGCAAGGAAATCGCCATCGCGAGCTGCAAGGTCGATACCCGGTACCCACATCCCGGGTGGACCGAGCGCGATATGGAGCTGCTGTGGCAGAGCACGGCCAGCGCCATTCGCGAGGTGCTGGCCAACTCAGGCGCCCGGCCCGAAGACATTGTGGGGATTGGCAATACCGGGCATGGCAACGGCGTCTATCTGCTGGATAAGCAAGGACGGGCGCTCCGAAACGGCATCCAGTCTATGGACACACGCGCCGCCGATGTGATCGCAGATTGGAACCAGCGCAATATATCCGCAAAGGTCTTTCCATATACAATCCAATCGCGCTGGCCGGCGCAGCCCAATGCGCTGCTGGCCTGGATCAAAAAGAACGAGCCGCAAAACTATGAGCGCATCGGCGCGATCCTGATGTGCAAGGATTACGTTAAATATCGCCTGACAGGCGAGATCACGAGCGATTTCACCGACATGAGCGGCACCAGCTTGATGGATGTCCGCAGCAAGCGCTACTCGCGCGAGCTGATGGAGCTGTATGACCTGGCCGAAGTCTATGAAGCCCTGCCGCCTCTCAAGGAGTGCTTTGAAGTGGTGGGACAGGTCACCCGTGCGGCTGCCGAAGAGACCGGGCTGGCGGCGGGCACGCCGGTCGTCGGTGGGATCTTTGACGTAGACGCGGGCGCCGTCGGCTGCGGCGCTGTGAATGCCGGCCAGGCCTGCATTATCGCGGGGACCTGGGGCATTAACGAGGTGATCACCCAGGACCCGCTGGTGGATCCCGATTTGTTCATGACGACCCTCTTTGCGGTCCCGGGACTGTTCCTCAGCATAGAGGCAAGCGCAACTTCGGCGACCAACCTGGAGTGGTTCGTCGCCCAGTGCTGCGGCGACGAGCGCGCCGAGGCAAAACGGCGCGGGATCTCGGTCTATGAAGTGTGCAATGAAGAGGTCGCCAGCCTGGCCCCGGGCAGCACGAACATCGTCTTCCACCCCTTCCTGTACGGCTCAAACGTGCAGCCGACAGCCCGGGCCGGATTTTACGGTGTGGCCGGCTGGCACACGCGCGCCCACTTGCTGCGCGCCTTGTACGAGGGCGTCGTATTTTGCCACCTGAGCCATATCGAAAAGCTGCGGGCGGCCGGCGCGCAGATCAACACGGCGCGCCTGACCGGCGGTGGGGCCCGCAGCCAGGTCTGGACGCAAATGTTCGCCGATGCGATCCAGGTGCCGATCGAGGTCTCGGATGGGACCGAGCTGGGCGCGCGTGGCGCGGCTCTATCGGCTGGCATCGGCACGGGTGTCTACCGCGACTATGCGGAGGCTGCGGAACAGGCGGTCTCGATTGTACGCGTCCAGGAACCTATCCCGGCCAACACGCCGCTCTACCTGGCGCGCTATGCCGAATACAAGCGGTTGATCGAGGTGATGCAAGCGCCGTGGGAAGCGCTGAACAAGCTCGGTTGAGGCAGCCCTGGCGTGACATGCCGGAGGCCTTCCCAGGCAGCGCAGCTTTTGAGCGATGTGGCGCACGCGGATATTGCGCCAGGCCGCGGGTCGATCGGGTGATTCCCTGCCGCTGGCCCTGACCGGTAGAACGGCGAAGAGCAGGCCAGGCTTTCCAAAGGAGACGGGTTTATGGTTGAGATGACTTCGGAAGAGCGAGTATTATGCGTGCTGCAGCGGAAGGAGCCGGACCGTGTGCCGCATTTCGAGTGGCTGGTGGACCGCCGGGTGCGAGAAGCCCTCTGCCCGGGCTGCAAAAGCCACAACGATTTTGCCCTGCAGATGGGGCATGACGCCGTACTGGTTGATCCAATTTTCAAGAAGGAAAGGGTAGGCGCGAACCGCTGGCGCAGCGAGTGGGGTTACGTTACCCAGGATACGCCAGAGGAGCACGGCATCGAGGTTGAGTCGCCCATCAAGAGCATGGCCGATTTCGAACGGTACACACCCCCCGACCCGCATGCGCCCGGCCGGTTTGACGCCGTGGAGGCCGCCGTGCAAATGTACAAGGGACACAAGGCCGTCATCGTTCACCTGAACGACATCTTTTCGCTTCCACGCTATCTCATGAGCATGCAAGATTTACTCACAGCGATTGTGACCGAGCCCGAGGTGGTCAAGGGTCTGGTTGAGATGTCGGTGACGGTCAATCTCGAGCTGGCGAAAGAAGCAGCCGCGCGCGGGGCGACGATCGTGTATACCGGCGACGATTACGCCTATAACAAAGGGCCGCTCATGTCGCCCAGGCACTTCCGCGAATTCTTTTACCCCGGTCTGTGCCGCGTCATGCGCGGCTACAAGGAGCTCGGTCTGTATGTGATCAAACATACGGACGGCAATATCTGGTCGATACTCGACATGATCATCGATTCGGGCATCGATTGCCTCGATCCGATCGATCCGCAAGCAGGTATGGACCTGGGTGAGGTCAAAGCCAGGTATGGGCACCGGGTGGCGCTGAAGGGAAATGTGGACTGCGCCCAAACCCTGACGTTTGGCACTCCGGAGGAAGTCATCGAGGAAACCAAAGCTGCGCTGCGCAAGGGGATGCCCGGCGGCGGTTTTATCCTCTCATCCAGCAATTCCATCCACTCGGCTGTCAAACCCGAAAACTATACCGCTATGCTGCAGACTCTGCGCGACTACGGCCGGTATCCGCTGCCTATCGATTAATAAGCACCAAAATGCACATGGCGGGAAAAATTTCAGACCGGTCTTTCGGGCAGCGCGTTCTAAGCCAAAAGGCGCGATCCATCCTAAACCTGGATTTGAGCAGGGGCGTCGCTGATGGCCGGTTTCCAAGGCTGCACTTCAGGCAGGGCGAAGCGCTTCGCGAGATATTTGACCAGGAGCATGCCGAGAAGCGCCACGATCGAGTAGGCCGTCATACGCAGCGAAATCCCGCTGTCCAGACCACTCGCGGTGATGGTATGCAGCAAATTGAGCGTGCTGTTGGTCAGCGTGTGCGCGATCCAGGGCGCCCAGAGGTTGCCGGTCTTCAGGAACATATATCCCCACACGAGTCCAAGGAGGATCTGCGGAAAGAAGTTCGTGACCACACCCATTGTAATTTCACCGGGTGTCTCGATGATGCCGGTCTGGTACCATTTCAGCGCCCAGGGTAAGTGCCATGCGCCAAACAGGACGGCTTGCAGCCAGTTTGTCTGCCAGAAGGAAAGGCGAATACGGAACAAAGGGATCATAACCCCTCGAAAGAGACCTTCCTCCATGAACGAGTTGACGAAATTACCTAGAACCAACCAGAGAGCGAACAGCAATCCGCCGGAGACGCCTGCTTTCGGGTCAATCGCGGCAAACTGCAGCGATGGTGTGTTGCCGCTTTGCGCCAGCACCAGCAGCTCGACCGCGTAGCCAACGATGAGCGCGAGCAGGGCGATGCTCGCACCGATCAACAGGCTGGGACCCAACGCTCTGGAATGCAACCCGATGTCGCGCAGCTTCCGGCCGGCCAACCATACGAAGAGCACAACCAGGGCAAAGCCGAGCGCCTTCGAGAGGATGATCTCGCCAAGGCGCTCATCCAAACGGAGGATGAAGATATCATTCAGACGTAAGATAAATGCGATCGCTAGAAGCGCCAGGCTTACGAGAATGGGCAACCGGGTGGCCAGGGAGCGGATGGGTTTCGAATCGGCAGTATGGTTCATGATGAGTTGCCTCTCCTGTATTGTTGGTATGATATTTTGTTTCACTATATCACTAAATTTGACATTAATATTTCGAGTTTCGTCAAGCCGTTTACCAGAACGGAATTCTCGTATTCATGGCGACCGATTTTATAAAACCGCTTTTGAGTTTGCAAACACGCCCGAGCAGTATCCCTGCAATAGGCGGTTTGTATCCGCATAGTATCCCAAAAAAGAGACCAACCCCGTCAGCCTCTCTTGTACAGTGAAACCAGTCGAGTTTCAAGTCAGAAAGAGAGGTAATTCGATATGGAACAGACGCAAATGGTCGCAGGGTCGCTGGCCGGGTTGATATTTGCAGCAGCTTCCTGGAATATGCTGGTCAAAGCATGGCGGACAAAGGACCTGCGTTCTTACAGCCTCGGTCAAATTGTGCTGAACAACGTGGGTAATCTGTTGTACTGGCTGTATGTGACCAGCCTGCCAATCGGCCCGATCTGGTTTATGCACGCCTTCTTTACATTCGCATCCCTACTCATGCTGTCCTGGTACTTCGTTTACCGGACCGTCCCCCAAAACCGGGCACAAAGGAATTCAAGCGAATGTTTATAAAGCAGCGGCATTCCCCCCTTCAGGTCAACAGGAACTCGAATGCCTCTGAGAGCGACATCTTCTGGCCTGTTTCCCAGGCGGCGGCAAATTCCTTTTCTGAAAGATTGGGACGCAAGCTTGCCATTGATTCATCCAAGCGGGCTTTCAGGGGAGGGATCATCAGCTGCCCGGTTTGGGAATGAAGGGAGTCGGCGATGCTGTACAGCGTGACTGCGCGCACATGGTTTCCCTGCGCCGCTGCGACCAGCGATGCGCGCGAACATAAACCGATGAGATCGACGGGCAGCGCGTCTGGCGTACCTTTCAATTTCTGGGTGGCCTGTAATTGGCGATAAAACCATTCACAAATCTTCAAGCTGGCTTGCAAATAGTCTGCAGCAGCCTTCACATCCCCACGCACCAGCGCCAACTCACATAAAATCACCAGGGTTTCTTGCTTCGGGCGCTCGTAAGCGCGAGCATCCTCAAAAAAAAGCAGCGCCTCCTCCAGGCTCCGCTGCGCGGCTTCCACTTCCCCCAGATACAGTTGGATGAGACCCAGGCGGGCGGCTCCCCACGCGTCGAAGAAGACAACGTAACCTGTCGCTCGAGCGGCGGCAATGCTTTCAACCGTCAGATCGTAGGCTTCTTGTAAACGCCCTTCTTGCAGCGCCAACTGCCCCAAACGACCCAAAGGATCGGCAATGAAATCCACGATACCCAGCTGCCGAAAAAGGGCGATGCTCTTGCGGTAATAATCCCTGGCCTCGGCAGTTCGACCGCTGCTGTGCAGCCAGGTCGCGGTGCCAAGATACAACAGAGGCAGCGTGTTCTGCATTTTGCCCGTTTTTTTGATAAGGGTAATCCCCTCATGCAGTCCCTCAAGAGCCTGTCTGGCATTCACACTGGCAAACGTATAGGTACCGGACACCGCGATGAGCGCCTCCGGGTCTTCCAGACGGCGCGCCATCGCCAGGGCTCTGCGTGCCAGTGGTTCGCCTTCGCTGAAACTCCCATAAATAAAAAAGAAGATGGATGCATTACTGAGCGCAATGCATAAATGCAAGCTCTCAAGTTCTCCGGATTGATGGATAGCGCGGATTGCCCACTCTCCTCCTTCGCGAAAATAGCCGCGTCGAGACCAGTAGAACCACAGGTGGTTCAGCAAATGCAAAGCTGCTTCTGTTCGCCCACTTTCCAAACTCCAACCGAGGGCAGCCCGGATATTGTCCTGTTCTTGATCAAAACGAGTGACCGCCTGCATGCTTTCCCGGCCAAATTGCCGGGCATCCAGATGGGCAGCCAACGCCAGGGTTACGTCGAAATGCCGCTGGCGGGTATCGTTTTCACGGCCTGACTGACCGAGCTTTTGAAAAGCATATTGACGGATGAGTTCATGCAAGTCGTATCGGCCATTATCTCCCACCCGTACCAGCGACTTGTCCACCAGCCGCCGCAGCATGAGCAGGTCAGCGCCGGCAACCGGCGCGGCTTCCTCTGTTTGCCAGCCTCCAGAGAATGCCGAGAGCCGCATGAGCGCGTTTTGTTCGGCGCGGGTGAGCAAGTTCCAGGAATGGTCGAAAACCGCCTGGATGCTGCGATGGCGCTCTGGTATATTGCGGACATCCGCCGTCAGGATGTGGATGTCGCGCTGGATATGGTCGGCAATCTGCGCGCAAGGCATGAGGGATGTCCAGCTGGCGGCCAGCTCGACCGCCAGGGGCAGGTTCTCGACCAGCTGGCAGATGCGAAGAGTGGCAGGGCGCTCGGCCTCCTCATTGAAATCCTGTTTTACCCGCCGGGCAGTCTCGACAAACAAAGCTGCTGCCTGTGCCAGTTCAGGCACGGTATACACCCACTCCTCTGCCAGGTGTAATCGCGCCCGGGATGTCGCCAGCAGCTTAACGCCCGGCGCATGGGCCAGCAGCTCAGACACCCAGGCCAGGTCGCCGTCCAGCTGTTCGCAATTGTCCAGGACCAGCAGCATGCTTCGGCGGCGCAGAAAAGCCAGGACCTGTTCGGCGGCAGGACCGCTGAGAGCCAGAAGCAGGCTGCGAGAGACAGCATCCGGGATCGCATGGACATCGGTAATTGCGGCCAGGGGTACAAATGCCACTCCATCGGGAAAAGCGGTCTGGTGCGCCTGTGCGGCGGCAAGCCCAAGCCGCGTTTTCCCTACCCCGCCAGGACCGGTGAGCGTCAACAGGCGGCAGTTGGGATTAGCCAGACGCTGGCCGATCTCTTTCAGTTCGTCGTCCCGCCCGATAAAAGGCGTCGCGGGTCTTGGCAAAGGAACCGGTGTGTGAAAAGGTATGGAGGGGGAGGCTGGTTCCTCCTGGAGATGCCATAACCTATCCACTGGTTGCTCGCCACGAGCAACCTCAACGAATAACTCCCGATCGGGTTCCGGGATTTTTAGCGAGACTGCCAGAAGCCCGGCTAAATCAGGAGAAGGGTGGCGCTCATCCGCCTCGATCTTCTTTAGCATCGCTACCGAGCAGTGGGCGGTGGCTGCCAGTTCACGCTGGGTCAGGCGTAAGCGTTCGCGCCGCTGTTTGAGCCATTCGCCGAATGAATAGGTTTCCATCCCGGTCATCAGGTTCCCTCTTGTACCTCTAATTATCGACTATTGTAACCCAGCAGGGACTTCAGCCGTATATTGTTGAGCCCAACCCCTGGCGCCAACCCCGGCGTAATGGAGAATTGTGGTAGAAATTGTCAAGTATTGTTATGCCTCAGATATTATAATTATTGGGGATCGATCTGCAACCCCGAGACGTTGGGTATCAGGACTTTGCTCATTGGATAGAAAGGAAGCAGGATGGTAAAAATTGCGCGCTATATTTATTGGGGTGCGGCCTGGTTGTTTCTGGTCGGTATTGTAGTCCAGGTCTTTCTGGCCGGGATGGTCGTCGTCGCGGTACGGATGAGCTGGGACCCCCATGTCGGCCTGGGGCACACGCTGGCCGGTCCGCTTCTTTTCATGCTCATCACGATGTATCTCGGCCGTATGCCAGGTTCGCTGAAGCGCTTGACCTGGCTGCTCTTTGGGGTGTATGTTTTGCAGGCGGATGTGGTGATCTTCTTGCGCGGACAGGCCCCGGTAATTTCTGCGCTGCACCCGGTTTTTGCCCTGGCGGATTTTGCCCTGGTTCTGGCTCTGGCGCGGCGCGCCTGGCCCCTGGCCAGGCAAGTTCAGGCGCCCAGCAGCGGCCCAAAGCTTGCGGAGGCGCCCACCCAAGAAAGTGTTTCGTCAGAGAATTAGGGTGGTGCTGGTGTTCATCCCTCTCACGCTCCTGATGGGATTTTTGATCATCCGGCGCGTACCGGGAAATGTAGTCGACCCCTTGCTCATCCTATGGTCCGGGACTCTGGCATATTTTATCTTTATTGCCTGTCAGGGTGAAGCCGGTTTTGTTTGGAGGTGATCAACCCGTACGCCAGCACCAGGACAGACACAGCCAGGAGCAGCGCTCCAATACTGGTGAGTGTGGTTCCCAGCGAGGGTGAGCCGGGCTGGCCGATCGCCAGGTGCAGAAAAAACCCGCCCGACTGCGCCAGGATACCGATCAGCAGCGCTCCGGCGGCCCACACCTTTACCCCATGCCTGAGGGTGGTCTGCTCCATATAGTGGTGATAGAGCAGCGACAGCAGCAGCAGCACACCTGCGTGGGCGTGCCCCGCCCGGAAGAATGTCTGCTGGAATTCGTTCAGCCCTCCGCGGGTTAGCAGGCCCAGCAAAGCATACCCGCCGTACATCACTGTGGGCAGTGCGATCCAGGCGATGATCGAGAAAACGCGCAGTTCGTGCATTGCTTATCTCCTTACTTCTAATAATTGAAGACTCCCGCCTCCAGCAGCACCAGATAGGAAGAGGATTCGCCGAGCATCCTTCCTTGAGAGATCGGGGAAGGCGGGTGGTGAACTCCAGCATCAGGCGCCGGCAAAGAATTCGGCCATTACCTTACGAACCTCTTCCGAAGATTCGAGATAAGAAAAATGCCCGCAGTCGCTCAACACAGCAAGGCAGGCGCCGGGTATCGCCTCTGCAATCCGGGCCGCGCACTGCACGGGAATAAAATCATAATCTCCGTGAATGACCAGGGTTGGGCTGCTCAGCTGTTTAAGTTCGGGTAGGATCGTGAAACCCTCCGACCAATAGAGTCCCTCCACGAATCGATCTTCTATTGCCCTCCCTCTTAGAATATCCTCTTGCTCCCAGTTTAAATTCAATTGCTCCAGGTGCTCAGGCTGCTTGATGGTCGTGCCGAAAATGATACGATAATATTGGGCAACTGTTTCCGGATCGCCAGCGAAATACTCGGGACTGGATGCCAGTTCGTCCAGCTTTTCTGCGTGGGCGGCCATTCGCCCGTGGCGTTCCTGCCGCAGCAGCAGGTAGTCCTCATAAGAAGCTGGGGCAGTATTCATCAGCACCATGTGCGCTACCCGCTCCGGATGCCGGATCGCATACTGCATGGCCACGTGTCCGCCCCAGGAATGGCCCAGAACCGTCACCTTCTCCAGCTTCAGATAGTCCCGCAGCCCATCCAGATCTTCAATGGTTTGCTCGATGCTGATATCTTCCAGCCGCAGCTCTCCCTGCGACCTGCCTCGCCCTCTCTGGTCATAGTAGATCAGGCGGTATGCATCGGACAGGCGATCCATATCTGGCAGCAGATACGTGTGGTCAAAATCGGGACCGCCGTGGATGACGATGATCGGCCGTCCTTGCCCGATTTCGCGATAATATAACCCGGCATTTTTTACCGGGACAATGCCCTCGCGGGGACCAGGTTGGTTGGTGTACAAAGAAGCGCACATACGGTAAGCCATGAGAATCGAATCTGGATTTTTAAGATCTATATTATCACAGGGTAGATAAAGAAGTTAGCTGTTTTCCGCACCCTGGGATTCCGCAAGCCCCCCAGTAGACTGGGGGCGACCCTGCCAACAGCAACCTGGATATTTGGATCTAGAATCGGGTAATTCCAATCATGCATTTGTGTCATAATTGAATTATGTAACAAGTCGCTGCGCCTGTATGGTAAACCTGTCACCTTACCAATGAACGCCACCCACCCCTCCAAACCATCCCAGCGTGGGCTGATCCTGGCCTGTGCCATCTTGCTGGCGATAACGGCCAGCCTGGTGGCAGTCGGCCTGGCTTCCATCCCCAAATATTATGAGCGGGTGGTCACCCAAACCGTGCCAACGACTACCTCCCTGAACCTGATAAAGGTCACCAACGAGACGGTCGTCGCTCAGGCAGCCGCTCGCGGCCTGGATCTTAAAACGTTTGCGCTGTATAACATCCTGCGCAACCTGGTTATTACCCTGGGCTTTGAGATCATCGCGGTGCTGTTGGTTTGGAAGGCACGGGGGGAATGGTTCCGCTGGTTTACTGCCTTAGTGTTGGCCTTCGTGCCCACTGGGGTCCTATGGGAGTTCAACCAGGTTGCGCAGCTTGGCACGCCATACACGAGCCATGCCGCACTACTCTGGCCGGGTTTTCTGCTCTATCTGTACCTGTTCCCGAATGGGAAGCCAGTCCCGCGCTGGACCCGCTGGCCGATGGGGGCGCTGGTGCTATTCCATTTCCTGGTGGTCCTCGCCAGTGTCTTTGCGTCTATCCGCCCAGAGCTGAAGATTTCCCAGGAGTTTGTCGAACGATCGATTATGATCATCCTCCTGGGATTACCTTTCATCCTGGGCTGCCAGGTTTACCGTTACCTGCGCGTTTCGACTCTCACGGAACGCTTGCAGACCAAATGGGTACTGGCAGGACTTGGTTTCTTCATCGTATTATCTCTGGTTATTTCATCATTATCTGGCAGCAATTTCACCCAAGACACGGGCTTTAGCGGGGATATCAACCTCCTCCTGAGTTTATTCCTCCCGTTCACAATCGGCATCTCCGTGCTCCGTTACCACCTGTTCGATATTGATGTAATCATCCGCCGTACGCTAGTGTACGGCCTGCTCACATTTACATTGGCAATGGTTTACTTCGCCAGCGTGATTATCTTGGAGCAGGTCTTTCGTACCCTGGCTAAAGGGACCGGGCAGTCGCCCTTCACCATTGTGATCTCTACAATGGCTATCGCCGTGCTATTTACTCCCTTGCGCCGGCGCATCCAGAATTTCATTGACCGGCGATTTTACCGGCACAAGTATGATGCCGAAAAGGCCCTGGCAGCGTTTGCCGCCAAAGCCCGGGATGAGGTAGATATGGAACGGTTATGCGCGTCACTCGTGAGCACTGTCGAGCAAACCGTGCAGCCGGTCGGGATCATCCTCTGGTTGGCAGCAGGCGAGCCGCAGGCAGCAAACCGCCCCATGCCATCTACCGGGGAACAGGAGGTATCGTCTCGGACCAGTACGGTTGAGATGAACATCGCCCCCGATGATCCTCTGCTGGCGCTCTTGCTCCAGGGGACCGGGGTGATCGAGATCGATGCCCTGAAGCTTGAGTCGGCAGCCCTGCTCCGCTTGAAAGAGGCCGGGATAAAGATCTCAACTCCGCTCATCAGCCAGGGTGAGCTTATTGGTGTACTGAACCTGCGACCGAGGCTGAGCGAGCAAGATTATTCCAGCGACGACCGGCGCCTGGTCAGCAACCTGGCAAGCCATGCCGCCCCGGCACTGCGCGTGGCCCAACTTGCTCGCCAGCAGCAGATCGAAGCCAGACAGCGCGAGCGTATCGGACAGGAGCTGCGCGTGGCGGGCATCGTCCAAAAAACCCTGCTTCCCCAGGAGCTGCCCTCTTTACCCGGCTGGAAGCTGGCAGCCCACTGGCAGCCGGCGCGCGAGATGAGCGGCGACTTTTACGATTTTCTCCCTTTTCCGGATGGTCGCCTGGGATTGATCATCGGAGACGTGAGCGGAAAAGGTGTGCCGGCAGCGTTAGTCATGGCGACTACCCGAAGCATCTTGCGCACCACCGCCGGGCGGTTGGCCCCGCCGGGGGAGGTGCTGGAGAGGGCCAATAACCTGCTCTGCCCGGATATCCCCGCTAAAACTTTTGCCACCTGCCTGTATATGATCCTCGACCCGGTCACCGGCTGCCTCCAGTATGCGAATGCCGGCCATAACCTGCCTGACTTACAAACCGAGCATGGGGTGGTGGAACTGCGCGCTACCGGCATGCCCCTGGGCCTGATGCCCGGAATGACTTACGAACAGAAAGAAGTCCAACTGATGCCTGGCAACCGGTTGCTGATGTACAGTGACGGCCTGGTGGAAGCCCATAATCTCCAGGGAGAATTGTTCAGCACCCCACGCCTGCGCGAGCTGATGGCAAAGGAGTTTATGGTCCCATCTGGCAGCTCAAGCGGGGCTTTGCTGATCGATCTGCTGCTCGCAAGCCTGGCAGACTTCACCGGTCCCGGCTGGGAGCAGGAAGATGATGTGACTCTGGTCACGCTGGACTACATTCCGGGAGAAAGGAGAGTGATGTAAGTATAAAACCAAACCGAGTTTGTAAGGATGAATATCTGGCCAAAAACGAAAGGAATTGGAAATGGCAAAGCAAAGAAGGTTAAGACACATGCTTGTTATTAGCATCCTTCTGGTCGTGCTCATTGCCGCAACTCCAGGGTTTGCTTGGGGAAAGCAGCCTGATTCCATGGGACTCGACCCGAATACCCGTTTCTACACCCCCAAACCGGACCACGGTGCCGTTCAACAGATCGCGGATCTGCTCGCAAGCCACCAGAGGATGGATGCAAAACTCATCGGGAAGATGATCCTGACGCCTCAGGCAGTCTGGTTCACGCAAGGCACCCCCAGGAGCGTCCAGCAAGACGTCAAGAAAACGGTCAAATTGGCTTCCGCCCTGGGTATGGTTCCCGTACTGGTCGCTTATAACATACCTTTCCGCGATTGCGCCCAGTTCTCGGCGGGTGGGGCTACCACAGTCCAGGAGTATCAGGCCTGGATCGATGGCTTTGCTGCAGGCATCGGCAGCTCCAAGGCAGTCGTGATCCTCGAGCCAGACGGCCTGGGCATCATCCCATGGTACGACCCGTACGGCAGCGCGGACGGCTCCAACACCCTTGATTGGTGCCAGCCGGCCGAGGCTGATCCGCAGACCGCGGCAGCGGACCGCTTCGCAATGCTGAACTACGCGGTTGACACGCTGAAAGGCCACCCGAAAGTCAGCGTCTATCTTGACGGCACGCACAGCGCGTGGCTCGGTGTCGGCGACGCAGCCCACCGCCTCGTCCAGGCCGGTGTCGAGGACGCTGACGGCTTCTACCTGAATGTCTCTAACTACCAGTTCACGACCAACCTGGTCCAATACGGAACCTGGATCTCGAGCTGTATCGCCTATGCCAGTACAGTCAACCCCGGCGACTTTTTCGGGTGTCCAAACCAGTACTGGAACGGCGGCCCCCTGCCCGCGAAGATCGCAGAGCTGCGCGGCGAATGGAACGGGGTAGCGTTGAGCGCTTACGGTGAGTGGAGCGACGCCACGGACACTGATTTCCTCAACACGTCCGGGATTAACTTGCGCTACACGAATATGTTGAGCGGCGCTCAACCCACAACCCGCTTCGTGATCGACACAAGCCGCAATGGGGTGGGGCCCTGGCAGCCGCCAGCCGGTGTGTACCCTGACCCGCAGGACTGGTGCAACCCGCCCGACCGCGGCCTGGGCTTGCGGCCCACCGCCAATTCGGGGATAAACCTGCTGGACGCCTATCTATGGGTAAAGATCCCTGGCGAATCTGACGGTGAATGCACGCGCGGGCTTGGACCAGCCGGCACGACGGTCGACCCAGAGTGGGGTTTGATCGACCCCGCGGCAGGCGAGTGGTTCCCCGAAATGGCGCTTGACCTGGTGCATAACGCCAATCCGCCGCTGCTGCCCTGAAGAAGCGCTCTTTGCGACTGACCCAGCATCCCCTTCGGGCCATTCGCCCCAGCCGGCCCCTGCGAGCCAGCTAAGTTGATTTCGCCACGGCGGGCACGGGGTTTGAGCAACAGACAGAGGTCTGGTAAATAACCCCGTGCCCCATTGTGAGTGGGGGGAGAATCCCAGGTTTTACATCAGTACCTCCGCGGGCTGCGTGGGTAAGCCTGGAAGGGGGTGCGCGGCTCCAACCCAACCCAGCCTGTCTCTGGATGCAGCCGGGAGAGCGAACGCAGCAAGTCAAAGGTAAGCCAGCGTGAGATCTGTGGCCGCGGCAGGTATTCCCACAACCCAAATCCCCCCTTCACCTGGTTCAGAAACGCGATCAAATTTGCGACTCGCTCGTCCTCCGGGCTGGCTGCGACCCGCGAGCACAGGTCCAGCAGCAAGGCCAGGTCGAAGCGGGCAAAATAGGTGAAGAATCCGCGGGCAGGTTCGGCGCCCAGCAGGCGGGCAACCTCAAAGCCCAGGGGCTGTCTTTCGCGGGTTTCACGGCCCAGGAGCAGGTCCAGGGCCCGGCGGGCTTCCGGGCCGCTGCGGCGCTGCGGGTGCAGGGATAGGCAGATCAGCGCGCCGGTGGTGTTGGAGCGGCATCCCCAGCGCGAGTGGGCTAAGCGGCGGTACCCGGCGACGAAGCCCAGCACCCCCGCGGCTTTGCCCGTTGGCCAGGCGCCATCCGGCAGGCGCTGCGCCAGCAGCCATTCGAAAGCGCGTTCGGCGCGCGGGTCGGCGGCAAACCCGCAGGCAGCCAGGCCGCGTAAGGGCAGCGCCGTCTGGAGCGGTATGCTATCGTAGCCCACCCCTTCCTGATGGTCAGGTCGTTCGATTAGCGGCCAGGAGCCGTCGCTTTCTTGCTGTGAAAACAGGTATTCTGCGGCGCGCAAAACGGCGGGGTGGTCCGGGGGAAAGCCAAGGTATCCAAGCCGGGCCAGGGCCAGTGCGGTGCTTTTCAGAGCCGAGCCCGACCCCAAGTCTGGTTTCCAGGAACCGTCCGCCTGCTGCTGAGGCAGCAAACCGGCAACGAGGGGGTCATTTATCCGGGCGGCCTCCAGCTCGCGCACTTCCGGGTGGTCCTCGGGGAGTTGGAGGAGGTCGCGCAGCACCAGCCAACGCAGGCAGGCAGATGGATCGGCAAGCAAGAGCGGGGCCCAGGTCATTCGGCTGCCTCCATCACATCTCGTAAATACGGAGCGATCGAGGTGTCCCCGGCGGCCAGGTCGGCCGGAGTGCCCGCGGCGATGACACGCCCGCCGTGCGGGCCTCCGCCCGGCCCGAGCTCGACCAGCCAATCACAGGCGGCCAATACGTGGGGATGGTGCTCGACAACGATGACCGAGCTGCCTCCGCCGCCTGCTGAAAGAGGTGCGACCAGCTTTTCTAACACACCCGTCAGGCGCAGCACATCTTCCAGGTGCAGCCCAACGGTTGGCTCATCCATCAGGTAAAGTGTTCCGGCAGCAGATTTGTGGGCAAGCTCGCGGGCGATCTTCAGCCGCTGTGCCTCGCCGCCCGATAGCGTGTACCCCGGCTGGCGCAGGACCAGGTATCCCAGCCCGACTTCCCGGGCGGCTTTGAGCGGGCGGCCCAGGCTCTCCTCTTCTCCGAATAAACCGTCGATTTCTTCAAGGGTCAACCCGTACACTTCCGGCAGGGCCAGGCCGCGCAGGCGCACTTCCCAGGCTTCAGCCAGGTGCCCTGTCCCGCGGCAGGTCTCGCAGGGAATGTGTACGTCGGGCAGGAAAGCCATGTCGAGGGTCAGAATGCCGCGGCCTTTGCAGGCCGAACAACCCGCGTCCAGCTGTTCAGCGCTGATGCCCAGCGCCTGGGCGTCTTCGCTGTCGGCGAACAGCCTGCGCAGCGGGCGGTCCAGGTCCAGGTAGGCGGCCGGGCTGGTGATCCCAACCCTGGACTGGTCGACCATGAGCGACCGGCCTGGAGCGCCTTCAATGCGCTCGTGCTCGCCCGGCTCGACCGGCTCGTAAGCGACCGAAGTGGTCTGCTTCCTGGGCGCCAGGACCCGTCCCAGGGTGTCGTTGATCAGGGTGCTTTTCCCGGAACCAGATACCCCACACACGCCCGTCAGCACGCCCAGGGGCAGATCCACGCGCTCTATCGCCAGGTTGTTCGCCCGGGCGCCGAAAATGCTGAGCCAGCCCTGCGGTTGGCGAAAGACCTCCTTTTTGGGGAAACGCCGCCGGCCGCTGAGCCAGCGAGCCGTCAGGCTGTCTTGCCCGGCAACCTGCTCGGGCCGCCCCTGGGCCACGACCTGGCCCCCGGCCCGTCCCGCGCCTGGACCCATGTCGATCAAATGGTCGGCGGCGCGCAGGATCAATGGATCATGCTCGACGACGATCACAGTGTTGCCTTCCTCGCGCAGCTCCAGCAGGGCTCCCAGCAGCGCCTGCACCTCACCCGGGTGCAGCCCGCGGGTCGGCTCGTCGAGCAGCAGGGTCAGGGAGGTCAGCCGGCTGCTGAGCAGGGCGGCCAGCCGGACCCGCTGCACTTCGCCGGCCGAGAGCGTCCCCGCCACGCGATCCAGGTGCAGATAACCCAGCCCCACCTGGATGAGAAAACGAAGCCGGCGCTGCATCGCTTCCAGACTGCCGGACAGCAGCGGTCGAGCGCTTTCCGGGACGTCCAGGCCGTTCACGACCCGGTCCAGCTCCCACAGCGGCATCTGGCTGAGCTGGTGAACGTTGAAGCCGCCCAGGTGAACGGCCAGATACTCGGGCCGCAGGCGCGCTCCCAGGCAGTCGGGGCAGGCTACAGTCTTCGAGTAGGTGCCGCCTACGTCCCAATCGCGGATCATGCCGTAGAAACCTGGGTAGGCCTCCCGGGCAGTGCGCTCGACCCCCGACCGGCCGGTCCAGGTCACATCCAGAGGCTCAGGGTCGCCAAATAAGAATGCCTTCTGCGCTTCGGGAGACAGCTCGTTCCAGGGCGTGGTTTCGGTGTCAAACCGGTACCGCTCGGCCAGCGCCCGGACCATATAATATCCATGGTTGAGGGGCTGGCACAGGTAGCCGTTTGGGAAAAAACCCGGCGAGTACATGGCCCCGGCGCAGATGGGCTTCTCCGGGTGAATGATCAGCTTGTCCGGTTGCGGCACGATCAGCGATCCGACCCCGTTGCAGCGCAGGCAGGCGGAGGCGTAGTTGACCGGCGAGAAATGCCGGGGCCGGGCAATGGGCGCCGTCGCCCCGCAGGCCGGGCAGGTCCACCCGTCGCCGCGCTGCATCGGGCTGCCGCAATCCAGGCAGGTGCGCTCGCCCAGGGCATACAGCATCACAGCCAGGCCGGTGGATAACTCGGTTGCCGTTCCGGCCGTCGCCCGGCGTGAGTAGACCAGGCGCTCGGGTCCGACTGAAAGCGCCACTCCCAGACCGGCCACCCGGTTGACCTCGCTTTCGCTGCCCTCGTGGGTGCTCTGCCGCTCGTACATCGAGAGGGTCTCCAGGAAGCGCCGGCGGGCTTCGCTTTCTAACACATCTTTGACCAGGCTGGACTTTCCGGACCCCGACACGCCGCTGACCACGGTCAGGGCTCTCTTCGGGATTTCTACGTTTACGTCCTTCAGGTTATGGCTGCGAGCTCCTTCGATAGCGATGACCGGAGACCGCTCCGGCTGGCTGATCGCCGGCGTGTCTTTCGGCTGAAGCCGGGCTTCGGCCTTCAACGCCGTGCCGGTGGGCGTATCCGGCTGCTCGCCGTCTTCTCTGGTGAGCCCCTCAGGCGGGCCGGCATACAGCAGGCGGCCTCCCTGCGGACCGGCGCCCGGTCCGAGCTCGATGATCCAGTCGGCGGTGCGGATCACATCGGTATTGTGTTCTACAACGACGATCGTCCCACCCGCCCGCACCAGGCGGTCGAGGACCACCAGCAGCCCGGCCAGATCCTGGGGGTGCAGACCGGTAGTCGGCTCATCGAGCACCAGCATCTGCCGCGCCAGCGACTTCCGGCTCAGATAGCGAGCGAGCTTGACGCGCTGGGCCTCACCCCCAGAAAGGGTAGGCGAGGGCTGGCCGAGAGGTAGATACCCAAGCCCGATATCGAGCAGAGCGCTCAAGATGCGCAAGGCTGCCTGGTGGTCGCCTGGAGTTAAATAAGTTTCGGCTGAAAACAGAGCCATGGCTTCGGCCGCCGATAGGGCATAAAAGTCGGCAATCGTCAGGCGTTGGCCCTCAAAATCTGCCTGCGCCGCCAGAACCTCATCAGAAAAGCGCAGTCCGGCGCAGTCTGAGCAGGGGATCCAGGTAGAGGGCAGGTAGCGCATGGCCACTTCCACTGCGCCCAGCCCGGCGCAGGTCGGGCAGGCTCCCTCTGGACGGTTGAACGAAAAATAGGAGGCAGGTAGACCCGCCGCAGCGGCAAACAAATCCCGGACGAGATCGGCCAGCTTTGTGTACGTAGCCGGATTGGAACGCGGGTTGCGCCCGATCGGGCTCTGGTCGACCAGGGTGGGGGTCAGGTGTAATCCGTCCACAGCCTGGCAGCCAACCGGCTGCCCGGAGGCCAGCGAAGCCACCAGCACATCTTCGACCAGGGTGCTCTTGCCGGAGCCGGATACGCCGGTAACGACCGTCAGGCGGCCGAGGGGGATCGGTACGTTGATGTTGTCCAGATTCCTCAGCTGTGCCCCTCGCACGGTGATGAACTCAAACGGGGCAGGCCGGGCCAGAGGCAGCTCCGGGCGAGCGCTCAGGCTGAAGTAGCGCCCGGTAGCAGTGTCTGCTTCCCACAGCTGCCTGGGTGTCCCGCTGAAGACTACCCGCCCGCCCTGGTCTCCCGCGCCCGGTCCCAGATCGATCGCATGGTCGGCTTCGGCAGCGGCGACCCGGTCGTGCTCGATGAAGATCACCGGCCCGGCCAGTTCGCGGAAAGCCGGCAGCAGCCGCTTCACATCGGCCGGATGCTGCCCAACGGTCGGCTCGTCCAGCACGTGGAGCATGTCTTCCAGGCGGCTGACGAGCGCCACGGCCAGGCGGACGCGCTGCGCTTCGCCGCGCGAGAGTGTGGGTGAAGGGCGTTCGAGGGAGATATAACCCAGGCCGGTGCGCTCCAGGGCCTCCAACCGCCGGCCGATCTCCAGGCGCAGCCGGGCTGCCGAGGAGGGAAGCTGGGCCTGATCCAGGCGGGTCTTGAATTCATCGACCGAGAGCCCCAAAAGCTGGTTGAAGCGCAGGCCTTCCAAGGTGACGGCAGCTGCTTGAGGGGGTAACCCGGTGCCCGCGCACCGGGCGCAGCCGTTTCCCGCGCAGTGGGGACAGGGGCTGTGGAAGTGGCCCGGCTGTAGCTCGTCGAACCAGGTCCCACAGGCGCCACACACCGGGGCGCGCGAGTAAGTCGTCTCGCCGCCTTCCCAACTCACCCGCAGCGATAGGGCGCCCAGGGCGGCAGCCTGCTGAACCACCTGGCGAACCGCGGCAGCCGTGCTGGAGGCGTCGAGCGCGGCGATTTGGTACGCAACATCGTGGGGGAGGGTAGGATCGAGCGGCTGACCCTGCCAGGGCGCTCCATCGACCACCAGCGCTTGTGGCCCGAACTGTGCGGACAGGAGCTGGAGCAGGATTCCATGGCTGCCCGCCACTTTTTGCACCAGCGGCGCACCAGCCGTGATGGGGTGGTGGCGGGCCAGGGACAGCAGGCTGTCGACGATCTCATCTTCAGAGAACCTGGTCAGCCCGGCGCCGCACTCCGGACAGGCGCGCTGGCCAAACCGGGCATACAGCAGCCGCAGGAACGGGTGCAGCCCACAGGCAGTTGCCAGGGTTGAGTTTGGGTTGCGGTTGAGCAGGTTCTGGCCGACGGCAACCGCGGGGCCGAGGCCGGTGATCGACTTGACCTGAGCCGGGGTAAGGCGGGTTCCCGCCTCGCCCAACGTAAAGATTTCCGCGAAGCGGCGGCGGGACTCGTGGTAGAGCGTGTCGAATACCAGGGAGGTTTTTCCAGACCCGGACACACCTGTGACGACGGTAAGGCCGTCGGTGAACTCCACGCTCACATTCTGCAGGTTGTGTTCCCGCGCCTCCTGGATCTGTATTTTCATGCCCGGCTCCCCATTAGAACATTTGTACCTAGTTTACCATATGGAGGGCTCATCAGGAACGCTGGATTTATTCTTTGGAAAACGGAGGTGGTAAATATCCATCAAAAAACGACTACAATTTGAGTATCCATGAGATCCTCCATTCTTCTGGTGGTCGGGATAATTCAACTGTGTAGAAACTATGCAATCGCAAATAGCGCGGAAATAATCAATGACATCGAGGAGTACCATGCCATGCATGGACGTTATCCGAATTCTTTGCAAGCCGTTTGGAAAGATTACTATCCATCTGTTGTCGGCATCGAAAAATTCCATTACGCGCCTGACGGAGATGCATATAATCTGTTTTTTGAGCAACCTAGATTTCTGTTCGATAACGTCGGTACCAGAGAATTCGTCGTGTACAATAAACTCGATGAACATGCCATGATAAGTCACACCGCGTGGATACTCATATTGACGCCTGAAGAGTTGGAAACAGCGCAAGGGTGGTATGCCGTCCATGACGCCCCAAGTCCGCATTGGAAATATTTCTGGTTTGATTGATGCTCGTAACGCATAGTTGGATAGGGATTGTAGTTAACCGGAGGAGACTTTTTTCACAGATGAAAACTCTTCCGGTAACGCTCGATGACTTCCAAGGCATTGCCTACCCCTTCCTCGGCTTGAATACATTGACCGATGGCGGCGGCTTTCCGGCGCATTTCTTGATCCGTGACCACCTGGCGGATCATCGCTGCCAGGACATCCGCCGTTAAGGAGTGGTAGGGAACGGACCGGGGGCCTACGCCCAATGCAGAGATGCGGGATGCCCAAAAGAACTGGTCGGTGGTATACGGCGTGATAATCGAGGGTTTGCCGGCGCGCAGCCCGGAAGCGGTCGTGCCAGCGCCGCCGTGATGCACCACTGCAGCCACCCGCTGGAACAGCCAGGTGTGCGGAATGGACTCCACGCGATAGACCGTATCGGGGAGCTGCTCCTGTCCCAACCCAGCCCATCCACTCAACAAGACACAGCGCTGCCCGCTCAGCCGTACAGCTTCCACGATCAGGTGGGTCATGCGCACCGCATCCTTTTCCGGCATGCTGCCGAAGCCGATGGATATGGGGGTTGGTTTCTCTTCCAGGAAAGCCACCAGATCCTCTGGCGGGCTCCAGTCCTCGCTTTCCTCCAGGAACCAATAGCCAGGTACAAAAACATTGTCCGGCCAATCGGGCGGGGTGGGCACAATGCTTGGACTATACCCCATCACCGTGGGGGCTTCCCGTCTGATTTTCCGAAAAGGACCGGTAAATGGGAGAGGTGCAAGGCCAAGCCTATCTTTACGCCAACAGTTTTGAACGGAGCGGAAGAACTGCCAGAAGGATTGATCGACCACCCCATAGGTAAGCCGGTTGATTACGCTCCAATTGAATGGCAGGTTGAAACCCGGCGCTGCAAAAGCCGCGGTTGGGTAATAAGGGGCCAGGACGGTTTGAATAAAGGGGATGCGTCTTTTTTCGGCAATATCGAAAGCCCCGAATGGAATCATCGATGAAATGATCAGCTCACCATCCTGACAGTTGTTGCATACTTCCTCCAAAAAGGTCTTTACCAGCGCCTCGCCCTCCCGGAACAGGGTACGTAGGAAAAGGAGGTAATTACCGCTTTGCGAGGCTGCCTGCACCACCGGATGGTTCATGATTTCTTGTGGGTTCACGCTGAGAGGCAGGTGCCGCAGGTGATGCTCTGCGATCAAACCGGCAAAGATACCCGGGGCCGACAGGCAGACCTCGTGACCGGCCCGTTGAAAGCCCTGGGCTAACGCCACGTATGGCTGGACATCACCACGCGATCCTACGGCTGTAATCGTGATTTTCATCGAAGCGGATCCTATTCTGAATTCTGAAATACCGTTGTCGGCGCTTTCATTATAGCGGGTATTTTATTTCATCGATGCGGCATTCATAAGTGTTTACGTTTTTGCGTCCCATCTCACCATGCCGATACCCGCCGTTTGCCGGGTTATCAGAGCACTCACAAACGGATCGATCAGGGAGCGGCCACCCCATCACCGCCACTTTTTGGGGGGTATATAATGGATCTATGTCTACGCCAATTTTAGCTGCGCGCCGCTGACCAGCGTTTTACCCCCGCCGTAGCCGCCGGATTTCTCAACCAGGTGATGGGCCTGAACCTCTCGGCGGAAGATATGGCCGCCCTGGAAACCCGCACATCGTTCGGTCTTCGCCTATAAGCGGGCGCTCAAGCCCAATGGAAGTTATTTCATGGTCGGAGGCTCAGTCGCTACACTATTATTTTGGATGCCGTGGGGAAACGGACGTATTTCAGCTGCAAGCCTTCTTTAACACAAACCGGCGTTTACATCACAGAAAATCCTTTAAAACGAACAGCTCATCCTATACAATTACTTCTTGCCTCATTAACTGGCGATAAAAGAGCAAAAATGCATCTTTCCGAGGCAAACGCTCACAATTTAGATTTTTTACGAGAACTGGTTGAGGCAGGGAAACTTAAACCAGTAATTGAAAAATGCTTCCCCCTCGACCAGATTGTAGAGGCACATCGGCATGTTGAAAACGGACATACGAAGGGGAAAGTTGTTGTTGAAATCCAGCAGAGATAGGATTTATAGAGTTATTATTCAGGATATAGATAGAGGCAACCGCTTATACTGAAATTATCCAAATAGCCACTTTATGGGTGTGGCTGATCGCTAAGGGGTTCAGTCTTTCTGCATTCTTTCCCAAGGCTACAAGAACCAACAACCTGGCAGTACCACTTATACCCTGGCCGGATCCAGCAAGTTCGCGATTAGCGCCCAAGACAGAGGTTTACTCAAGGCGGATAGCGGCTGAGGTCTCGGAGAAAATGCAGCGGCCTGGGCAGACGCTGGCAAGGCCGCCGCAGGCAAGCAATAGGAACTCACAAATTGACCCTGATTGCAACCCATAATGGATCAAGTAAGGAAGGATAATCAAATGAAAGCGATTGTATACACAAAATATGGATCACCGGATGTTCTTGAATTCAAAGAGGTAGAAAAACCTGCTCCCAAGGACGATGAAGTCCTGGTAAAAGTTTATGCGGCATCCGTAAATGCGGCGGACCTCCATATGCTGAGAGCTGACCCGTTCCTGATCCGCCTGAGTTCTGGTCTTCTAAAACCAAAAAACACGATCCTCGGAGCTGATATTGCGGGGCGGGTTGAAGCGGTTGGCAGTAACGTAAAGCAGTTTAAACCGGGTGATGAGGTATTCGGGGATATATCCGGATGTGGTTGGGGCGGTTTTGCCGAGTATGTATGTGCTTGCGAAAATGCATTGGTATTGAAGCCGGCCAATAGTTCCTTCGAGGAAGCAGCGGCGGTACCTATGGCGGCAGTTACTGCCTTGCAGGGTCTTCGCGATAAAGGGCAGATTCAGTCAGGGCAAAAGGTTTTGATTAATGGCGCATCTGGGGGTGTGGGTACTTTTGCGGTGCAGATTGCCAAATCGTTCGGGGCTGAAGTCACCGCTGTTTGCAGCACCAGGAATTTGGACAGGGTCCGCTCGATTGGGGCAGACCAGGTCATCGATTACACCCAAGAGGATTTCACCCAAAATGGGCAGGGTTATGACCTGATCCTGGCTGCAAATGGAAATCGTTCGATTTCAGATTATCAGCGTGCCTTAGGTCCCAAGGGAACTTATGTCATGAGCGGAGGCTCCATGTCTCAATTGTCCCAAGCCATGCTCCAGGGACCCTGGATTTCAATGTCCGGGAGCAAGAAAATGGGCAGCTTGCTCGCCAAACCCAATCATGCGGATTTGACTTTTATAAAAGAACTTATTGAAGCCGGTAAAGTAAAACCGGTGATCGATCGATGCTACCCGTTAAGTGAGGCTTCTGAAGCGCTCCGGTATCTTGAAGAAGGACATGCCCAGGGAAAAGTCGTCATCACTGTGGCAAATAACAACTAAATCTGACCATCGCTGCACATGCCTCTATGAAACGGCATATGCAAGCCTAAGGATGAAGGAGAAATGAGATGACGATGATACAAGGCAAGATTTGCCTGATTACAGGTGGCACCAACGGCATTGGCAGGGCAACCGCCCGGGCACTCGCCCGAATGGGCGCAACGGTTGTAATTGTTGGGCGGAATGCCCAGAAAACCTCCCAGGTGGTTACGGAAATCCGCGCGGCAAGCGGAAACAAGAACGTGGACTCACTGCTGGCCGATTTATCTTCGCAGCAGGAAATCCGGCGGTTAGCAGATGAGTTCAAGAGCAAATACACACACCTGCATGTCTTGCTCAATAACGCGGGCGGAACATTCCTGACCCGTCAGATCAGTGTGGATGGAATCGAAATGACCTTTGCGCTCAATCATCTCGCCTATTTCCTGTTAACGAATTTGCTGCTCGAAACGATGAAAGCCAGCGCTCCGGCACGGATTATCAATGTTTCATCAGATGCGCATTCCCGCGGCAAGATTGATTTCGATAACCTTCAAGGCGAACGGTCCTACTCAAGCTTCGGGCCCTATGGAAGTTCCAAATTGGCAAACATTCTGTTTACCACTGAACTGGCTCGTCGCCTGGAGGGAACAGGCGTGACCGTAAATGCGCTGCACCCAGGCTTAACGAGTACGGGATTCGGGAAGAATAATCCCGGCTTCTTAATGAAAATAATGGGGACAGTCATACCTCTGATTGCACGTTCCCCGGAAAAAGGTGCGGAAACATCCATCTATCTGGCGTCTTCACCCGAGGTACACAACATTACCGGAAAATACTTCGTTGATTGCAATGTAACCCAACCGGCTCCACAAGCTGCCGATACGGCTGTCGCCAGGAGACTTTGGGATGTCAGTGCCAAATTGGTGCATTTTGGCTTTTGAGAAAGGGCGTAAACATCGAACGGTGGGAAAAAGAGGAATGATAATGAAAGCAATTGTATGGACAAAATACGGATCACCGGATGGGCTTCAGCTCCAAGAGGTTGAAAAACCCACACCCAAGGCGGATGAAGTCCTGATAAGAATAGTTGCGACAACCGTAACCGCAGGGGACTGTGAGATGCGAGGGTTAAAAATCCCCATCTTATTTCGACTCCCCTTGCGACTCTATAATGGTCTCAGAAAACCAAAGAAAATAATAATACTGGGACAGGAGCTGGCCGGGGAAATTGAAGCCGTAGGCAAGAATGTGAAGATGATTAAGAAAGGCGACCAGGTCTTTGCAACCACCGGTCTTAGTTTTGGCGCTTATGCCGAATATATATGCCTGCCTGAAGAAACCAAAATGGGAGTGTTGGCTATCAAACCGGCCAACATGACCTATGCGGAAGCCGCCGCTGTTCCCACGGGGGGACTTGAAGCATTGCATTTCCTTCGAAGAGGAAATATCCAAAGCGGGCAAAAAGTTGTGATTATTGGCGCCGGTGGAAGTATCGGTACGTTTGCGGTTCAGCTTGCCAGGTACTTTGGGGCAGATGTGACTGGCGTGGACAGCCCGGAGAAATTGGACATGCTGCGCTCGATTGGCGCAGACCATGTCATTGATTACACCAGAGAGGATTTCACTAAATCCGCTGAGACCTATGATGTTATTTTTGATGTGATGGGCAAGAGTTCCTTTTCCAGCAGCATAAAATCACTAAAGCAAAATGGCCGTTATCTCATAGGGAATCCCGGGCTGACCCAGATCATTCGAGGGCAATGGATTTCGATGAGAAGCAACAAGAAAGTAATCATTGGGGCAGGCATCCAAAAGCATGAAGATCTAATTTTCCTCAAAGAGCTTATTGAAGCGGGGAAGATCAAATCGGTGATTGATAGATGTTATCCGTTGGAACAAGTTCCCGAGGCTCACCGGTATGTCGAAACAGGACATAAAAAGGGAAATGTAGCCATCACTGTGGCACAAAACAATTGAACCTGACCAATTGTTGATCTTCACTTTCGGAGCTGCTCTACCATTTTCACGATGGCTGCGACCGCGGCCTCGGGCTGTTCAATCATGATGCGGTGACCGCTTTGGTCTGCAAAGAGCTGCTGGCTGTCAGTCGATAACTGGAGGTAGCCTGCCTGCGAGGCGGCCCAATCCGCGTCCTGATCTTTGCCGCGCGATAGAACGATTAAGGGCAATGCGCCCAACGTGGTCACAGCCCTGGCCTGCGCCCCTCCTTCGGACATCCCCTTGCCTTCGTCCAGGAAGGTTTGGACGAAACGAGGCGTCACCGCGGAAGCTGTATAGGCTTGCTTATCCCCCGCCGGCAGGTTTTGGATCGAGCCGAGGGGACCCGCCAACAAACGCACCACGCCGATGCGTGCCATCAACATCGGCAGGGAGGTCCCACCGGGTTTCGGAGCTGGCTTAGGAGTGGCGACATCCGAATTGGGCAGCGCTTGCGGGTCGATCAGCACCAACCCGGCGACTTCGGCCGGATAGTCATGAGCGTACACCCGCATGGTATACCCGCCCAGCGAATGGCCTACCAGAACATACGGGCCGGGTTCATTCGCTTTTGCCAGCAGGGTATGCAGCTCTTTAGCAAATTCCCGGGCAGTCCGCGGCTGGGGACTGGCCTCGCTCCACCCCATCCCAGCCCGATCGTAGGTGCAGATGCGCGTGGTCTTGGCGACTTCGGGCTGCACCCAACCCCACGAGGCAGATGAATCCCCCCAGCCGGATTCAATCACTACGGTGGGACTGCCAGAGCCGGTGCAGTTGAGGTGCAGGCGATAGCCACCCACATCCACCATTTGACCTGGAGGGGGATAGGCCTTCGCGTCGGCGGCTTCCGCCAACGGCTCGTAAATCCACCCTGCCAGGAGCAAAACCAGGAGACCCACCAAAACCGCACCCAGCCAGATCATGCGTCCTCGACCTCGACGAGGAGGAGTTCGCTCTTCTTTGATATTATTTTGATTGCCCAAATTAAACCCTCCATTGTATTAAATCCTATTGGTTTATTGACACACCAAACCCGTTCTTAAAACCCGATTGGGCTGTCTGCCTCATATTGCAGACAGCCCAATCGGGTATTCCGGATCATGACGTTTATTATATAGAGTAATTATATCATTTTGCATAAGAGATCTATTAGTTATTTCAAATCTGTTCAAGGGGATTTGGGGTGCGGAATTAAAACCACCTCGCTTTTTGTAAGCAAAGTTTACCGGGTCCGATATCGTGGCTCGATATCCTGCAAGGCCGCCATTTGAAGGATATCAGGAATGTCATCTGAATTAAGCAAAAAACTGCGTCCAGATCCACCGTATAGCGCAGAGTTCCGATTTACTTAATCACCAACGGCAGGTTGACTATCGAGCGGCCGATAAGGTCAACCTTCACGATTCTTCCTGGGTCTGTATTCGTGCCAAAGTAAGCATATCCGCAGTCCGCGTCCAGGGCGGCCGACATCAGGTCGTTCTCGCCTATATCCAGGGTGAGCGCATCCACGCGGGTGAAATCCGAGAGGCGTATCTTTACGACTCGTCCGGGCTGGGTGGTGGTGGCGAAATATGCATACCCACGGGCAGTATCGATAATGGCGGACTGGGGATATCCATCGTCGGCATCTAAAGGCAGCGCATCTACATAGGTAAAATCAGATAAGCGGATGCGGACGATTTCATAGGGCTGGGTGAGGGTGCCAAAATATGCGTAACCATTCGCTGCGTCCAATGCAGCTGAAAAGAAGAAGCCAATGTTGTAAAAGTTTAGCTGTCCTGCCACAGTGAAATTGGAGAGGCGTAATTTCAGGATGGCTCCCGATGATCCTTGAGACCCAAAATAGGCATATCCATTCTTGGCATCCAACACAGCCGAGATTAACGGGTCAAATTTTATGGGTGTATCTAGACTTCCGGCGATGGTGAAGTCAGAGAGGCGCACTTTGAAGATTTTGTCCAGATTCGTGCCGAAGTAGGCAAAACCGTTACCATCGTCTATCACCGAGGATGTGATCATGCCTTCGCCGATGTGCAGGGCGCCTACCCGGGTGAAATCGGACAGGCGCACTTTGACGACGTAGCTGTCATCGGTGGCAGTCCCGAAATAAGCGTAACCATTTTTAGCGTCCAGCACCGCTTCGTCCAGGTCTTCCTCGTAGGGTCCCAGGTTGAGAATGCCTGCCACGGTGAAATTAGAGAGACGTACTTTAACCACCGAATCTGGCGGCGTATCATGTTGGCCCATTGTAGCAGTGCCAAAATATGCAAAGCCATTGGCCGAGTCGACCACGCCGGAAAAGACCCCATTTTGACCAGGGTTTAATATGAGCGCGCCGGCGCGGGTAAAATTGGAAAGGTTGATCTTGACGACCCTTCCGGGAGTGGTACCCGTACCGAAATAGGCATAACCCTTGGCGCTGTCTATCCCTGCTGAGACGAAATCATTTTCGCCCGCGTTCATCGAGATCGACCCGGCGCGAGAAAAATCGGACAGGCGCACCTTAACCAACACGCCCGGCCACGAGTTCGTGCCGAAGTAGGTATCACCGTTGGCATCATCCAGGATTGCGGAGGTGAGCCCTCCTTCTCCCGATTGGAGCGCCAGCGCCCCTGTTCGGGTAAAATCGGATAGGCGGATTTTCACGATGGCCGCAGGAGAGATCAGTGTGCCGAAGTAGGCATATCCATTCGTCGAGTCAAGCACCGCCGATGTAAGCAAATTCTCGCTCGAGTTCAGCTCAATTGCAGCGGTGCGGGTGAAATCCGACAGGCGTACTTTTACAACAATGCCTGGCCAGGTGAACGTGCCAAAATAGGCAAAGCCATGCGTGGAGTCCAATACGGCCGATTGGAGCCCGCCCTCGTCGGCATTAAGGACGAGCGCGCCGGCGCGCGTAAAATTGGATAGGTTGATCTTGACGACGATAGCAGGGAGGGTATTCGTACCAAAATAAGCAAAGCCGTTGGTGGGGTCAAGGACTGCCGAAGTTAGCTTATCCTCCCCAGTATTTAAAGGTAGCACTTCTACCTGGCGAAAATCAGATAGTCTTACTTTTACAACAATGCCGGGCGAAGTCATGGTGCCAAAGTAAGCGTATTGATGGGCCGCGTCCAGTACCGCTGAACCGAGGTCGTTCAGCCCTTTGCTCAATGTTATTGCTCCGTCACGAGTAAAATCGGACAGGCGCACTCTGATTATAAGGCCGGGCTCAGTTTCTGTGCCGAAGTAGGCGTAGCCGTTCTCCGCATCTACAAGGGCTGAGGTTAGATTATTTTCGCCGGAAGGAAGAACAATCCCCCCTACTTCTTGGAACGGGAGCGACGCATTTGCCGGGTACAATTTGCCGTCCGCCTGGAGCGATTGCTGGATACTGTATTTTTCAGGGCTAGGAGCTCCCATCCTGGTGAGAGGCTCCGCCGCTAGCAAATCGCTCGTCGCCTGCCCGCTGTACTCAATGCTGTTAGGACGGTTACTGGTCGTATCCAAAATCCCGTTCCCGCTCAACGGTGCGCCGTCCCCGGTCAGGACGAGTTTCCCGTCCACACCCATCCGTACCACCCCGGGCGACTGAATATCGAGTGAGGTTACTCGTGTCGTTGTCCGCGGCGTCTCCAGCAAGCCACCACTGACCCACACCGATCCATCGACAGTTAGATCGGCATCCCCGCCTACCAGCGTACCCCCGGTGATCCGGAGGTCGCCGTGGACCTGCAGCGAGCGCTCCAGGAGAATCCGACCAGCGTAAGCACTCTCCAGGAGAATGCCGCCAATTTCTCCGGTGGAAGCCGCATCCAGGCGTGCCTCTGGCGAATCCGCCGAAAAACGGGCTATGTCGAGCGGCCCCGGGATCCGTTGAGCATCCCAGTTGGCGAGGTTACTCCACAACCCATCTCCGGCTGCTCCCAGCCAGGTAAGGGTGGCGCCGGTCGGCGATGATGCCATGTGGGCCGGGGATGAAAAGCCAAATGAAGCCATTGCCAGGCACAGAATCATCCTGGTCCATTTCAAGCTTATGGAATAAAGTATTGATCTCATCCTATACTCCTTTGTAACCAGATCTATTCCTTACCGGATTGTTCAGACCGTACATTCTCTGCCCGGTTCAGATAATCGCCTGACAACTCTTGAAGGAGATAATCGAACAGCGTTTCCAGGCTGACGAAGCCGCGCCGCAGGCCGGTTTCCGTATCCTGCAAGCTTAAGCGCCATTCCCCCGGGTTTTGAGCTGGGCCCTCCTGTTCCTGCCATGCGCGCAGCAGGTAAACCCGATACTTCAAATTCAGTCTGGGTTGATCCTGATCCATCACTGGTTCCCTTCTAGTTCGGATCGTGTTATCATCACTGTATCCAATTGCCGTTGAATATGCGTTGAAAGTGGACTGGTGAGGACCAAACGATGATGGCTGCACCCACCACCCCCTGGTTGTGCCTGCGTTTTTTAGGCGGCCACGAAATTCGGCATTCCGGCTTCCCGGTTATCCTGGAAACGAAAAAATCGGCTGCTCTCCTTGCCTATCTGGCGTTGGACCCCAAACCTCATCCACGCCAAAAACTGGCAGAGTTGTTGTGGGGCGATTTACCTGAGGAAAGCGCCCGGCGCAATCTGCGCCACGCACTGTGGGACCTGCGCTGCCGGCTCACACCGCTCTCCGGGATTGCCCCCATCCTGGCCGACGCCGAGACGGCAGCTTTCAACCCTCTGACGGCTTACTGGTTAGATGTTGAAGAATTTATAAAAATGACCGGCCGGTATGTACGCACTGGCAGCCAGGGATGGAGCGACCGGGTAAACGTTGCCGATTTGCAGGCAGCCGTTGATCTTTATGGTGGAGATTTTCTCGAAGGCCTGTATATCAAAAACGCCCCTACCTGGGAGGAGTGGGCGTTGGTAGAACGCGAGCGGCTGCGCTCGCTGGCAATGTCAGCCAATGAAAGGCTCGTAGAAGGCTATTCTGAGCAGGGGGATTACGAAGCAGCATTGAGTTGTGCCCAAAAGCTGCTGCTCCTTGACCCGTGGCGCGAAACGGCGCATCGCCAGTTGATGCGCCTATTGGCGCTCGCCGGCCAGCCAGCGAAGGCGCTGGCACAGTATGAAACCAGCCGGCGCATCCTCAACCAGGAATTGGGGATTGAGCCGGCGCCAGAAACGCGCCAGTTGTACGAACAGATCCGCTCAGGCGCTTACCTGCAGAACAATCGCTGGGTTTTCCCTTCGGAAGGCAATCTGGCCGCCGAGTCCGATTCATTTGTGGGCCGCCAAAACGAACTCCGTGAAATTGCCATCCTGCTGGAAGACCCTGCCTGCCGGTTAATCACCCTGGTTGGGCCAGGAGGGATCGGCAAGTCCCGTCTGGCTTTGCAGGCCGGGGCGAAAATGGCAGGGGCTTTTACGGGCGGTGTGTATATCGTATTGCTGGCGCATTTGAACAATCCCCAGGAGATCGTTACCGCGCTGATCGACGTTTTTAAGCTCTCATTAGACGGGCGGCAAGACCCCAGATCGAGGCTCCTGGATTATTTGCGAGCCCTGCAGCGCCCCTTGCTATTAATTCTGGATAACTTCGAACATTTGCTGCTGGCGACCCCACTACTCTCGACTCTTCTGGCAGCCAGCTCGCGCCTGAAAGTGCTCGTTACCAGCCGCAGCGTGCTGCACTTGAACGGGGAGTATGAGTTCATGCTGTCGCCGCTGGCGATGCCTGATCTGGCTCACCTTCCGCCAGCTGAAGCGTTGGCGCGAATTGAATCCGTGGCATTGTTTCTGGAGCGCGCCCGGCAAGTCCGGCGCGATTTTATCCTCACCCCCCAAAATGCTTTGTCCGTGGCCAGTATTTGTGTTTGCCTGGATGGGCTTCCACTGGCAATCGAGTTGGCGGCGGCACGCAGCAAAGTGCTGGCCCCACAAAAGCTGCTGGAGCGTCTGAAGGATCGCGCCGGGGGCGGAGCGTTGCGTTTGCTCACCGGCGGGCCAGGCGACCAACCTGACCGGCACCGCACCCAGCGCGCCACCATCGAATGGAGTTATAACCTGATCGAAGCCCATGAACAATGCCTTTTCGAAAAACTCAGCGTTTTCGTCGGCGGATTCGGCATTGAAGCCGCAGAGGCTGTTTGCGAGTCAGAAGGCGATCTCTTGGAAGGCCTGACCTCCCTGTTGAACAAGAGCATGCTGCGGCTGGTTGAAACTTCCACGCCTGAGCCGCGCTTCGCCATGTTGGAAACGATCCGTGAGTATGCGCTGGAGCGCCTGGCTGTTCACCGCAAAGTTGAGAAATTGCAGAGGCGGCATGCCCAATATTTCCTGGCATTGGCCGAGAAAGCCGAGTTGGAGTTAAAAGGCAAATTCCAGGAGGATTGGCTCAAGCGCCTGGAAGCTGAGCACAGCAACCTGCGCGCCGCGCTGCAATGGTGCCTCAACCATCCCGATCATCATCAGGAGGTCGAGCTTGGCCTGCGACTTGTCGGAGCGCTGTGGCGGTTTTGGTATGCGCGTGGCAATCTGGTTGAAGGACCCTGTTGGCTGCAAAAGATCCTTTCCCTACCCAGAGTACCCGACATCGACGAAGTCTTGCGCGCCAAAGCATTGCATGGGGCTGGCGTTTTGGCGCGCAACCAGGGCGACTTTGACCTTGCGCGGCTCTTTTTCGAAGACAGCCTGGGTCTATACCGCCAGGCGGGCTATGAGAGCAGCGTCGCCGAAATCCTGGGCAACCTGGGGGCCGTTTTACTTGACCAGGGCAATTACGCTCGGGCCCGGGTGTTTTTTGATGAGTGCCTGGCCTTGCAGGACAGGCTGGGGAACCAATGGGGGAGCGCCCTGGCACAATCCAACCTGGCTACCTGTTTAATTGTGTGCCAGATGGACCTGCCGCTAGCGCAAGCGCTTTTAGAAAAAAGTTTGGCGTTGCGCCGCCAGTTGGGGGACAAGACCGGTATCGCTTATACCCTCAATAACCTGGGGATCGCTGTAATGAACCGGGGAGACTTGCCAGGCGCGGAACGGTTATGTGGTGAGAGTCTGGCTCTTTTCCAGGATTTGGGCAACAACGTCGGAATCGCGGCGGTGTATAACAGTCTGGGGGAGATCGTAGGGCGGCGCGGTGAGTGGGCAAAGGCATTCACTTATTACAAAGAGTGCCTGGTCTTGTGCCAGGAGACTGGCGACAAGGAAGATGTTGCCATCGCCTTAGAAGGATTGGCGCACGTCGCCATGGCGAAGACCGATGCACAAAGGGCGGTGCGCCTTTTAGGAGCGGCCGAGTGCTTGCGCGAACAGATGGGACTTCCGCTCTACCCGGATGAGCGTACTCGTCATGAGCGCCTGGTTGCAGATGCGCGCGGCTGTCTGATCAGCCCAGTCTTTTCCGCCGCCTGGTCGCAGGGCCGGCAGATGGGTCTCGAACAGGCGCTGTGCGAGGCATTGGAAGATGATGCGTAAGGCGATTCTTTCGAGTAAAGGCTTCTGAGTCACCTGTCCGGACAACGATCGTGATAGGCTTTCATGTCATCATTCATAAAATGATTAGATCAGTTTCTGGTTTCCCAGAGAGTTTCGAAATCGGGCCCAACCATAGTCGCCTTCGAATTAAAGGAAAAACGCTGCCCTTCGGCAGCATTCTTCAGTCCAAAATCTACATTTTACACTTCTTGTGCCCCCACGGAGGTTCGAACCCCGGTTTTGGCCTTGAGAGGGCCACGTCCTAGGCCACTAGACGATGGGGGCCGGAGCGAAGGGATTTTAGCATAAGGTAGACGGATCGTCAATGGACAGGGAAAGGCAATGGGGGCGATCCGTCAATTTGTAATTCGTGATTCGGCAACTCGGGTGTTCAAGGATCTGTTGTGGAATCCTTCCTTTGCGGCGCAGGTGGGATGGTCGGGTATAGATAACTGGCCAAAGGTCTAGTGTAGATCGGGGGACTGATAAGATATAGTAGAGACAGCCGGTCGTACGGAATACTACTTCCTGAAGAGGAGTTCGAGTCGATGAGTGTTTTTACGTCTATTGAAATTGAATACCTGGCAGGCCAGCGTGTGGGTCGCCTCGCGACGGTTAATTCTGAAGGAAAACCTCAGGTGACACCCGTAGGTTTTCTCTATAATGAGGAGCTGGACGTGATCGAGATTGGCGGACAAGCTGTGAGCAAAACGCAAAAGTTCCGCAATATTTTGGAGAACCCAAACGTTGCCTTCGTTGTGGATGATCTGCTTCCCCCATGGCAGGTCCGTGGTGTCGAGATCCGCGGGACAGCGCAGGCTTTACCCGAGGGAGGTAAAGAACGCTTTGGCAGGTTTTACGAGGCAGACCCCGGGTTGATCCGCATCCACCCCGACCAGATTATCAGCTGGGGTTTGGAGGAAGGTGCGAAGCATCCCAATAACCGGAAGGTCGGACCGGTTTAATCTTACTCGTACACCCCCACCTTTGGATCGATCTCTCGGGCATAAGCGTCGATGCCGCCGGCCAGGCTGCTGACGTTTTCCCAACCCTGCGCCTGGAGCCAGGCGGTGACATCCGCGCTGCGTATGCCGTGGTGGCAGTAAACCACGATCTCGGCCTGTTTGTCATCGCGGACGGCCTCGGGGAGAGCCTGCAGACCCTCGTAGGCCAGCCGGCTGAGCGGCGCCCACGCCACCCGCGGGTCGTCCAGTTGGGCCATGCGCAGCTCGAGAGCTTCGCGCACGTCCAGCAGGAGGATGGCGGCGTCGGTCTGCAGTTTGGCGGACAGGGCGTGGGCGGTGATTTCCTTGATCATAGAATCTCCTAAGCAATAAAAACGTAAAACGTAAAGCGTAAAACGCTATTATTCCAGAGCTGGGCTCACTTATCTGGAGCCATTACGTTTTACGTATCACGTATCACGCCTTCCGTATCACGTCTTCCGTCTCCCGCCCTTCTTCTCCTCCGGCGCGTGGAACTCGACCCCCAGGCGCTGGTTGATCAACCAGAAGCGCGGCTGGCCTTCTTTGGGGAGGATGAGCGCGGTGATCGATGTGGTGTCGATCGAGAGACGCTGGAAATTGTCCAGCGGCATCCCCAGGAAGTGGGCCACCGCCAGTTTGATGGCGTCGGAATGGGAGACGCACACCAGCATGTCTTTTTCATCGTGGGCGGCGGCGATCTGGCTGAGCTCGGCCGAGATGCGCTGCTGGGCTTCCGCGAAAGATTCTCCGCCCGGGAAGCGCGCCAGGGATGGGGTCTCCTGGACGGCTTTCCACAGTTTCGTGCGCGCCATCTGTTTGCCGGTCTTGCCTACCCATTCACCAAAATCGATCTCCATCAGACCAGGGCGGATCTGGATGGGCAGGTTGAGCGCCTGCGCCAGCGGTTCGGCGGTTTCCACTGCGCGCTCGAGCGGGCTTGAATAGATGGCCTTTACCGGCGCTTTGCACAGCAGCCCGGCGATCGCCTGAGCCTGTTTGCGCCCGGCTTCGTTGAGATGCACGCCGGGCAGGCGTCCCGCCAGGCGCTTCCCGACGTAATCATTCAGGCCGTGGCGGATCAGCAGGAGGGTTGTCATCGTTTTTGGGGGGTTCTTCCGAGGGGGGATAGCCCAGGCCTTCCGCCTGAGCCTTGCGCCACAATTCGAGGCGCTGTTTAACCAGGGCTTCGTACCCCTGGTCGCTGGGTTGGTAGAAATGGACGCCGAGCAGGTGTTTGGGCAGGTACTGCTGCGCGGTGAAGTGGCCGGAAAAGCTGTGCGGGTACTGGTAATCCTTGCCGTGTCCGAGGGCAACGGCATCCCGGCTGCTGTCCATCAGGTGGTTGGGCACCGGGCCGGCGCCCTCCTGCTGGATGCGCTCGAGGGCTTTGAAATAAGCTCCCGCGGAGTTCGACTTGGGCGCGGTCGCCAGGTAGAGGGTTGCCTCAACCAGCGGGTAGACGCCTTCGGGAAGGCCTATGTTCTCAAATGCGGTAAATGCCGAAGTGGCCACCACCAAACCCATCGGGTCGGCCAGGCCAATATCTTCTCCGGCCAGGATGATCAGGCGGCGCAGGATAAAGCGCGGGTCCTCGCCTGCGTAAACCATCTTGGCCAGCCAATAGAGGGCGGCGTCGGGATCCGAGCCGCGCACCGATTTGATGAAGGCCGAAATGGTGTCATAATGGGCATCGCCGTCCTTATCGTACAGGACTGCCCGGCGCTGAATGGATTCCTGGGCGACCGCCAGGGTGACGTGGATGGCGCCGTCTGCCTCAGGCGGGGTGCTTTCGACGGCCAATTCCAGGGCATTCAGCGCGTTGCGCGCGTCCCCACCGGCCATATTAGCCAGGTGCGCGCGCGCATCCTCATCCAGGCGGATCGTCTTGTTTCCAAAACCCCGTTCGGGATCGGCGACTGCCCGGTCGATCAACACGCCGATCTGGTCTTGGGTCAGCGGGTTGAGCTGAAAAACCCGCGAGCGGGACGTGAGAGCCTTGATGACTTCGAAATAAGGGTTTTCGGTGGTCGCGCCGATCAGGGTGATCACCCCGCTCTCCACGTGAGGGAGCAGGGCATCCTGCTGGGCTTTGTTCCAGCGGTGGACCTCATCGACAAACAGGATGGTGCGCTGACCGTACAGGCGGCGGCGCTCGAGCGCCGCATCGACCACCACCTTGAGCTCGGCTTTACCGGCCAGTACGGCGGAAAGCGTCTCGAAATGCGAGCGGGTAGTTTGGGCGATCACCTGGGCCAGGGTGGTCTTGCCGGTGCCGGGCGGCCCCCACAGGATGATCGATGAGAACAGGCGGTCTGCCTCGATGGCGCGCCGCAGCAGCTTTCCCGGTCCAACGATGTCTGCCTGCCCGACGATCTCATCCAGGCTGCGCGGGCGCATGCGCGCAGCCAGCGGCGCCTCCTGGCTCATGCGTTCCTGCCTGGCGTGTTCGAATAGATCCATATGGGGTTAATTGTACTGGAAATCGGGACTTTTGATCCAGGGAAACCTAACGTTCCGCCAGGGTAACCCGGTCTCGTCCGGCGCGCTTGGCGCGGTAGAGAGCGGCATCCACGGCGCGCAGGAGCTGACCGGCGCTGGCCCCATGTTCTGGGAAACCGGCCACCCCTTGCGATACGGTAATGGCAGGTACCGTCTGGTCGTCGCGCTGGATCTTGAGGTTGTTGATCCCCTCGCGCAGCTGGATCGCGCGTTTGACAGATTGATCCAGGGTGGCCTCAGGGAGGATGATGATAAACTCTTCCCCTCCATAGCGGCAGGGGATATCTTCGCTGCGCACGTTCGCTTGCAGGAAGGCCCCCAGCTCGCGCAGCAAGTCGTCGCCGGTCTCGTGCCCATACGAATCGTTGAACACCTTGAAATGGTCGATATCCAGCATAATTACCCCCAGGGCGAGCTGGTGGCGCGCGGCGCGGTGCAGCTCTCGCTCGAGGGTCTCTTCCATATAGCGGCGGTTAAACATACCGGTCAGCGGATCGCGGATGGATTGGACGCGCAGCGTTTCGCGCAGCTTGAGGTTGGCGACTGCCAGCCCGACCCGGGTAGCCACCGGCTCGGCGATTTTCTCGAGCATTTCCAGGGATTGGGAGTTGCGCGCCTGGATATGCAGCACGCCGAGGGTCTCTCCCTGGGCGGTCATCGAGGCGCACAAATAGGGGGTAAAGGTTGAAAAATTCCGGGTAACTTTGAGGTGCGGGCAAACCAGCCGGTCGGTCGGGTCGGCGACAATATGCATCCGTCCGCGCCGCAAGGTCCAGCAGGCATCTGGGGCAAAGCTGGGTTCGCTGGGGACCGGGCCGCCCCAGCTCGAGACTGCCTCGAACAGGTTGTGTTCGTTATCGAGCACGTACAGGATCCCCGCGTGCTCGGGGAAGATCTTTTCGGCGTACTGGCTGACTACAGCATAGGTATCTTCCAGCGACCGGCAGCTTTGCAGCAGGTCGCCCATCTCATTCAACAGGTTAGCTTCGCGGGTACGCGCTTCCATCTCCTTGACCGAAGCTGCCAGGGTATCATTCGCTTTGCGGAGCAGGCTGTCTTCTTGCTGTGAATCGGTCATATCGCGGGCGACTGCCCCGGCCATCCAACCCTCGTCGGTCTTGACCGGCCACACCTGGATCCTGAGAGCGCGCTCGGCGCCGTCGGGGGTTTGGATATCCAGGTCGAATGCGACCGGCTGGGAAGATCCCTGGTTTTTACGGAGGATCTCCTGGAATAAATTTTTAAAACGCTCGTAAACGGTGCGGTTCTTCTGATCTTCCGGGAGCAGCTTGAGCAGTATATCCCAGACCGGCTTCCCCGAAACATCGGCTCGTTTGACCCCGGTGAGCTGTTCCAGGAAGTAATTCCACTCCGTCAGCTCTGCCTGAGCGTTGACCAGGAAAAAACCCTGGGTGGCAGTCTCCAGGAAACGGTGCAGGCGCGCTTCGCTATCGGCAGCGTTTTGCTCGGACCGGCGCAGCCAGCGGGTATAATAGTGGATAATCTCGGCGACTGCCAGGACACTGGGGGCAGCGATCGCAATGGTCAACAGGGCATTCGTAGGGGTAGTGGAAATTTCCAGGCTGATCCAGACTGCCGCGGCAACCGCTAACAACAGGTTGGTAAGATACACCCGGCGATCATAATATAAACTGGATACGATCAGGGGAATGATCAACAACAACAGCATGCTGGGCGGGAGGGCCATAGAGAAGACGAGCAGGCCGACCAGGATCAGCACCAAGGCGAAGATCAGCACCACCACCAACGGGTGCAGTGTTCGCTTTCCTGACATCGATCGCCCTCCCTTGCAGCTTTGCCCTGCTAATTGTAGATAGATTATTTAAGCGGGTTAGCCTTGATTTTATCACCTGTTTTTTAAATTAGCAGTATATTTTTAATAAATATTGCCAATAAGTTCCATAAATTCAAGGGAGATCAACGATGCCAAATGGATGGATCGTCACAGCCGCCGTGCTCTTGCCAAACCTGATCTGGTTTCTACTCCCGTCGCCTGAAAAGCAGCCGGTGATTGGTATGACCCCGGATAACACAAAGTTCAAGAGGCTGGAAATGGTGGAACGGGTAGGCCAGATCAGCTCGTTCGTTTTACCCTTATTCTACCAATTCCACCTCACCAGCCTGGCAGACCAGGTCAGCCTGATGATCCTGTTGGCAGCCCTGGGTCTGTATTATATCTGCTGGCTGCGCTACTTTTTGTTCGGGCGCAGAAAAGTGCTCTTGTATGAATCATTACTCGGGTTACCCCTACCGATGACCATCCTGCCGGTGATCTATTTCTTTGCGGCTGCTGTGAACCTGCATGCGTTCCTGCTGGGTGTCGCGGCGGCGGTCCTGGCAGCCGGGCATATCCCGATGGGGATCCGGGAACGCAGACTTTATGCGCCATGAGCAGTGAGCTTCTGAACCTGTTAGAGGCAGACCGCCAGGAGCGGGTTGACCAGCCGCCGTTTGGCACGCCGGAGTACTGGGCCATGCGCGAGCGGGACCGGGAGCGCCGGGTAAAAGCGGCGCAGATCCTGGCCGGCGGGGCGAATTTCTCTGCAGAGGAGTATTACGCGGCGGCGCAGATTTTCCAGCATGGGGACCTGCCCGAGGAAGCCTACCAGGCTCACCGCCTGGCGCTGCAAGCTGCCGAACAAGGCTATCGCCCGGCCAGGTGGCTGGCTGCGGCTGCCTACGACCGCTGGCTGATGTACCAGGGGAAACCGCAGAAGTATGGGACCCAGTATGTTTCGGATGGCGAGCGCGATCGCCTTTGGGACGTCGATCCGGCGACCACGGATGAAGAGCGTTCGGAATGGGACGTGCCACCCCTGGCGGAACAGCTGCGCAAAGCCGAAGAGGTTAACCAAAAAAGGATGAGGGGTAAAGGATAAAGGTTTATGGGCTACGTTGAAGAGATGCGTGCTTTAATAGGGCAGCGGCCTTTAATTTTGGTGGGGGCCGCGGCGCTGATCGTGAACGCCCACGGACAGCTGTTGATGGTCCGGCGCACGGACAACGGCTGCTGGGGCGTCCCGGGCGGGATGATGGAGCCGGGCGAGGGGTTGGAAGATACCCTGCGCCGGGAGACCCGTGAAGAAGTTGGGCTGGAGCTGGGAGAGGCGCTCCTGATCGAGGTGTTCTCCGGCCCCGATGTGGATTACGTGTATCCCAACGGCGACCAGGCCTGCAATGTGATCGCAGCCTTCCTCATCCGCGAAGCGAGTGGGGAAATCTGGCTCGATCCCAGAGAGCACAGCCAGTCTGGTTATTTCGACTTGCAGCACCTGCCCGCTCCGATCAGTCCGCCGATCGTCCCCGTGCTCCGCATGCTCGGGAGTCTGCTGGATCGCCAACAAAACTAATCCGCGAATTTCGCGAATGGCGCGAATTTTAAAAAAATCATTCGTGAAATTCGCGGATAACTCTTCATTTCTTATATTTATTCAAAGGAGGGAAAAATGGCCGATCGATCGTTTACCGAAGATAACCGCAAATCGCGCGAGCGGCTGAAGGCGCT
>Ga0105104_10000117_pt1 | contig 54927 bp, 45 predicted proteins | sample PPLLaktember2015_3_FD_87034 | JGI IMG/M metagenome (GOLD analysis project Ga0105104, IMG submission 87034) | Freshwater sediment microbial communities from Prairie Pothole Lake near Jamestown, North Dakota, USA - PPLs Lake P7 Core (6) Depth... | ecosystem: Environmental > Aquatic > Freshwater >... | reverse complement strand
CGTCGGCGCGATGGAGGATGCACTGGCGCGGGCATTCGGAGCTGTGCTCGAGGCGGAGCCCAGGTTCGAGGACGCGCGCACGCGCACCGTCTCGGTCACGGCGGTGCGGCGGGGTCCCGAAGGTCCCGAGGTCCTGCTGCTGCGGCGCATCCCGGCCCGCGGCGGCTTCTGGCAGCCGGTCACCGGACGCCGGCTGCCGGGGGAGTCCGGCGAGGCGGCGGCGCGGCGCGAGCTGGAGGAGGAGACCGGGGCCCGGCTTCCGGTGCGCTCGCTTTCGTACCGGCACAGCTTCGCGTTCGGCGAGCAGGTTCCTCCCGCGCTCTTCGAGGAGGAGGCGTTCGCCGCCGACTGGCCGGCCGGGATCCAGGTGCGGCCCGGGCCCGAGCACGAGGCCGCGGAGTGGCTGCCGGTGGACGAGGCCCTGCGCCGGCTGCCGTTCCCCGGGCTGAGGCGGGCGGTCAGGCGGGCCGTCACGACGCCCGGATCAGGTTTCTGGCGCTGAGCCCGGAAACTAGGCTGCGCTCGACACCAACCAGCCCGCGTCCCGTGCGAGGAGCGCGATTGCCTTCCAGACCTCCGCAGCGACCTCCCGCATCTCGCTGCCGTGGACCAGGATCCAGTCTGCGGCGTCCCCGTCCCACGTGAGCGCGAGGCTCATGATGCCCATCTGCATCCGCCCGTCGTTGCCGAAGGCGATCACCCGGACCGCGGACTCTTCGCCCACACCCGGGGGCTGAATGCGCCAGTGACCGCGGTGACGTGGGAAGTAGATGACCAGGCTCCCATCCTTCGTTTGCTCGTACGACAGGCGGAGCGCGTCGAGCAGCCCGCGCCGCAGGCCGTACTCGATGATCCGCTCGTTGATGGCCCGGGCCTGGAGGTCCTGAAGTCGCTTCTCTGGACTCGTCATGTCGTCCATGAACCTAGGACGGCCTCCTGACGCGCTGCGGTCTTCGCTGGTGTGTCGCGAACTGTGGGTTCAGCGCCGCCTCGAGTAACGGGCGGCGGCGGGCTCGGTGAGCCGGGCCTTCCCTGCGATGCGGATCGTGACCCCTTCCCGCGCGGCGATCGTCCGGGGGAATTGTTTCTGCACCCGCTTGAGCACGGCATCGAGCGCCCGATCGTCGCGCTCGGGATCGTGATGGAAGAGCACCAGCGTTTTCACCTCCGCAGCCTCGGCGGTGGCGAGCGCGCCGGCCCAGGTGCTGTGGCCCCAGCCGCGGCGCTGCTCGTACTCGGAATCGACGTACATCGCGTCGTGCAAGAGCACGTCCGCGCCCCGGGCGAGCTCCACCAGCGACTCGGCAGGTCGATCGGTGTGCTCCACGTCCGTCGCGTACACCAGGGTGCGACCGCGGAACTCGAGCCGGTAGCCCAGGTTTCCGCCCGGGTGGTCCAGCTCGGCCGAGGTGACGCGCACCACACCGATCTCGAACCGCTCACCGGGCTCGACGCTCCGGAACTCGATCGCCGCGCGCGCGAGCTGGTCCAGGGTCACCGGGAAGTAGGGGGGCACCATCTGCCCCTCCAGCACGTCCTGCACGCTCCGTCCCTCCCGCCGCGGCCCGTGGAAGACGAAGCGGTTCCCGGGCTCGGCCAGCGGGGCGAAGAAGGGGAGCCCCTGCAGATGGTCGTAGTGGTAGTGCGAGAGCAGGAAGTCGGCTTCGACCGGGCCGCCCGAATCCCTCAGGCGCTCGCCCAGCGCACGGAGCCCGGAGCCGGCGTCGAGGATGAGTCGGTTGCCCCCCGCCCGCACCTCGACGCAGGGGGTGTTGCCGCCGTACCGCCGGGTCTTCGCACCAGGCGCGGGGACCGAACCGCGCACGCCCCAGAACGTGACCTCGAACCGGTCGAGCGGGGTGCGTGCGTCAGCCGGCCTTCGCCGCGTCCTCCCCGAAGAGCTCAATCAGGTGTCCCGTGCGCTCGCGCTTGGTGCGCAAGTAGTCGACGTTATGCGGATTGTGCGCGGCCGGGGAGGGGATTCGACCGCGGACGGGGATGCCTTCCTCCACCAGCCCCGCGATCTTCAGAGGATTGTTGGTGATCAGGTCCACGCTCCGCACGCCGAGCAGCCGGAGCATGTCCGCCGCCACGTCGTAGGTGCGGAGGTCGTCCGGGAACCCGAGCTGGCGGTTGGCCTCGTAGGTGTCCAGCCCCCGCGCCTGGAGCGCGTAGGCCTTGATCTTGTTGCCCAGCCCGATGCCCCGACCTTCCTGCCGGAGGTAGAGCACCATGCCGCGCCCGCGCGCCGTGACCAGGTCGAGCGCGCGATCCAGCTGTTGACGGCAGTCACACTTGAGGCTGCCCAGGACCTCGCTGGTGAGGCACTCGGAGTGAACGCGGACCGGCACGCCTTCCTGCCCGAACACCTCGCCCATCACCATCGCCACGTGCTCCTGCTGGTTGCGGCGGTCGCGGAACACCACCACCCGGAAGGTGCCCCGCGCCGTGGGGAGCGGTGCCTCCGAGTAGAGCTCCACGACGTGGCTGCGCCGGGTCAGGGGCTGGGGGGAGAGGCTGGACATGGTCGACGGACTCGCGTGCTCCCGATCGTGCGCGACGGTTCTACCCCCATTGGATGCTCGGGAGGGGCCTCCGTTGCTAGGGAGCCCATCCCACCGGTAGCAGTTCGACGGGCTCTCCCCGCCGGATGCTCATCGCATCCATTGGAAAGTGCAGCAGATGCGTCGCCGAGACTGCCGAACGGACCGCGCCCGAGGTCTGTGTCGGCAGGGGATCCGCCCAAGGCTCCCCCTCTCGCCAGATGAGCACCACCCGCACGAAGTGAGCCAACCCTTTGTTTTTCTTGAGATCAATTCCGCTCCGTGCCTGGACCGGGACCGGGAGCGGCGCCGGCCGGCCGACCAGTCGGAGCAGTGCCGGGCGGACGAACAGCTCGAAGGTGACCAGGGAAGACGCGGGGTTGCCGGGAAGGGCGAAGATCCGGGTCGCGCCCTTCCTCCCGAAGGCCAGCGGCTTGCCGGGCTTGATCGCCACCCGCCAGAAGTCCATCGCCACGCCCAGCCGCTCGAGCGCCGGCCGCACGTGGTCGTGCTCGCCGACCGACGCGCCGGCGGAGGTGAGCACCACGTCGTGATCGAGCGCGGTGCGGATGCGCTCCTCGACCTCTTCCGGACGATCGCGGGCGATGCCGAGCACCACCGGAGCTCCGCCTGCCCGCCGGACTCCCAGCGCGAGCGCGACCGAGTTGGTGTCGACGATGCGTCCCTGGGGCTCCTCGTCCGGGCGGCACAGCTCGTCGCCGGTGGCGACGATGGCGACCCGCGGCCGCCGCGGAACGCGCACCGAGGTCATTCCCTGGGAGGCGAGAAGCGCGAGCTCCGGGATGCCCAGCACGGTCCCGGCGGGGAGCAGCACCTCTCCGGCGCGGGCGTCCTCCCCGGCGTCGCGCACGTTCTGGCGCGGCGTCGCGGCCTCCTGGATCTCCACCTCCCCGAGAGCGGGTCCGGGGACGGACCGCGTCCGCTCCTGCATCACCACCGCGTCGGCGCCGGGTGGCATCGGCGCCCCGGTCATGATCCGCACCGCCTCTCCCGGGCCGACCGCTCGGGTCGGGTGATCCCCGGCGTGCACCACTGCCACCACCGGCAGGGTCACCGGCGGGCGCGCCACGTCCGCGCTCCGGACCGCGTAGCCGTCCATGGCCGAGTTGTCCCAGGGAGGCTGGGTGCGGCGGGCGAGCACGTCCGAGGTGAGCCCGAAGCCGAGCGCCTCCTCGAGCGGCACCCAGGCCTCCGGCAGCGGCTGGAGGTCGTGGAGGATGCGGTGCTGGGCTTCCGGGGCGGGCAGCGGGGGCAGCTCGGCCATCGCGCTCTCGTAGCGCGAAGCTCCCGAATTCTCAATTCTTCAGGGGGTTTACGGTTGACAGCGCCGGGCCGCGACGTTATGTGCCCCACCACATCCACGTGGCGAAGCCCAAGCCCAAGACGAAGTCCGGCGCGGCAAAGCCTGGCTCACGAAAGAACGAGGCCCGTCTGGGGCTCCTGAAGAAGGCATCGGCCAAGGTCGCCAAGGCCGCTGCCAAGCTGGTGAAGTCGGCGGCGAAGACTCCCTCGAAGGCAGCCTCGTCCAAGGCCAGCAAGGGCGCGGCGAAGCACCCGGCGCATCCAGCGCACCCACCGGCGCGTCCGGCGCGTCCGGCGCACCCGGCGCGTCCGGCGCACCCACCGGCGCACCCGGCGCGTCCGGGTGCGAAGCCGGCGTCCGCGCCGGTCGTGTTGCGCGCACCCGCACCGGAGAAGCCGCGTCCGCGCGCCACGAAGCTTCCCCCGGTCGGTGAGCCGCTCACCAAGCGCGAGCTGGAGCAGATCCTCACCCCCGCGGCCGGTCGCGGCGTGGGCGGAGAGGGCAGCCTCAAGGGACGTCTGGTGGTGAAGGACGGGATGCCGTACCTCCACGTCATCGGCCGGGACAAGCGCGAGCTGGTCTTCCTGCTCCAGGGACCGGACCAGGAGGTGCTGCCGGCCTACGTGGATCACAAGGTCAGCGTCACCGGGCTCATCAAGAAGACGCACAACTATGGCGGCACCGTCGACGTCCGGAAGTACGCGGCGAAGCGGGCGGACGCCGAGCCACCCGCCGAGCCGCAGGTGGAGAAGCTCCGGTTCCTCTCTCCCGGCGAGGTGGAGCAGATCGGCAGCCCGGGCATGGGCGCCGGCATGCGCGGGTTCGCCGCGGTGCGCGGGGCCCTGGAGATGTCCGGCGAGGACTTCATCCTGGTGGTCTCCAACGCCGGCACCCGCCAGCAGGTCACGTTCCGCCTCGGCGGCAAGATGCCGAAGAGCTTCCGGAAGAACATGGGCCAGCCGGTCCAGGTGATGGGGGTGGTGCACAAGGAGTCCGGCTGGGGCGGAACCATCGAGGTCGAGGGCGCCGAGGTCCGCCCGGCGGACCTGCGCAGCATGGCGCGGGATGCGCTGGAGGTGCTCGAGCTGGAGGGCGTTCCCGACGAGGGAACTCCGCTGGAGATCCGCATCGGTCAGGCGCTGGCGGTGCGCATCCCCGAGCGGGCCGGATACACCTGGGCAGTGGAGCCCACGGTGGCCAAGCGCATCGGACTGCGCGAGGCGAACTTCATCGCCGCGTCGAGCGGTCCGGGAACCCGCGAGTTCTTCTTCACCCCGCGGAACCCGGGGCAGTACGACGTGGACTTCTTCCTGGCCAAGGTGTTCGCCCCGGCGCAGGTGGCGAAGACGCAGCGGCTGACCGTCGCCGTCCGGGCCTGAGTTCCGGGGCGGGGGAGCAATCATGGCAGCACGGGTCGACAGCTCGGTCCTGCTGAGGACCCTGGAGAAGGCCGACCACCCGCTGGGGGTGGCCGAGCTGCTGCGGGCCTCCGGACTGCACGGTGGCCAGCGCATCGAGGTGAAGCGCGCGATGCGCGCCCTGGTCCGCGAAGGTCGGGTGGAGCGAGCCGGGGAGCGGTTCTCCCCCGCCGGACGTCGCCCGGCGACGAAGGACGGCCATCGCCCGGGTCCTGGCGCGCGCGGTCGCAAGGTGCTCGAGGGTACCCTGACCGTGCACCGGGACGGCTTCGGCTTCGTCGACGTCGGAGCCGAGGAGGACATCTTCGTTCCCCCGCACGAGGCGCGCCGCGCGCTCGACGGCGACCGGGTGAAGGTGGAGGTCGTCAGCGCGCGCGGTCGCACCGAGGGGCGGATCGTCGGCGTGGTCGACCGCCACCGGGAGGCTCTGGTCGGCACCTACGTCGAGCGCGGCGCGCACGAGGCGCTGGTCCGGCCCAACGACCCGTCGATGCCGGCGCCGGTACGCGTGCCGCGGACGCAGCTCGCCCGCGACGGCGACGTGGTGACGGTGCGGCTGGGCGTCGGGGCGGACCTACTCCCTCCGGGCGGTCTGGTCGGCGAGGTGACCGGCTCGCTCGGGCGTCCGGGGGATCCGTCCCAGGACGTCCTCGCCACCGTCTTCTCGCAGGGCTTCTCGGAGGCGTTTCCGCCGGAGGTGATGGACGAGGCGGACCGGGTGCCCCTGCACGTTCCGCCGAGCGAGCTCCAGGAGGGCGGCCGCCGGGACCTCCGCGGACTGTCGCTGGTCACCATCGACGGGGTGGACGCCCGCGACTTCGACGACGCGGTCTACGCCGAGGACCTGCCGGGCGGCGCGACCCGGCTCTGGGTGGCGATCGCGGACGTCAGTCACTACGTCCGTCCCGGCTCGGCGCTGGACGTCGAGGCGTTTCGCCGTGGCACGTCGGTCTACCTTCCGGACCGGGTGTTACCGATGCTCCCGGAGCGGCTGTCGAACGGCATCTGCTCGCTCCGGCCCGACGAGGACCGGCTCTGCCTGGTGGCGGAGATGGCGTTCGACCGCGAGGGCCGCCGGACGTCGACCGAGCTGTACCCCGCGGTGATGCGGAGCGCGGCGCGCTGCACCTACGACGAGGTGCAGCGGGTGCTCGACGGGGACTCGGTTCCCAATCGCGATCGCTTCCGTCCGCTCTTCGAGCGGCTGCGGCGCCTGGGCCGCACGCTTCGCAAGGTGCGCGAGCAGCGCGGGGCGATCGATTTCGACCTGCCGGAGACCCGGCCCGAGCTGGACGATCAGGGCAGCCCGGTGCGGATCGTGCGGCGGGAGCGGAAGGAGAGTCACCGCATCGTCGAGGACTGCATGCTCGCCGCGAACGAGGCGGTCGCGGCGTACTTCCAGGAGCGCGCGCTCCCGTCGGTCTACCGGTTCCACGGCGAGCCGGACCCGGACAAGCTGGCCGCCTTCGCCGAGCTGGCGCGGGCCCACGGCTTCGCCGTGCCCGGCAAGGGAGAGCCCACCTCGCGCGAGCTGAACCTCTTCATGCGCGGGCTGGTGGGACACCCCGGACAGCGGGCGCTGAACCAGCTGCTGCTCCGCTCGATGATGCAGGCGGTGTACTCGCCCGACCAGGTGGGCCACTACGGGCTCGGCGCGGAGGAGTACCTGCACTTCACCTCGCCCATCCGCCGGTACCCGGACCTCCTCGTCCACCGGCTGCTCCGGGCGGAGTGGGAGCGCGGCAAGCGGCGCCCGGAGCGCGAGCTGGAGCGGGAGATGGAGGAGCTGCGGCGGATGGCCGAGCACAGCTCCGAGCGCGAGCGCGCGGCGATGAAGTGCGAGCGCGAGGTGAACGCGCTCTACGCCTGCCTCCTGATGGAGGACCGGGTGGGCGAGGAGTTCGCGGCCACCGCGTCCTCGCTGACCGACTTCGGGTTCTTCGTCGAGCTGGATTCGGAGCACGTGGAGGGGCTGGTCCGGGCAGACGACCTCGGTCCGGGGCACCAACTACAAATAGGTGCGCTGGTCTGGCCGAATGGCCGCCGGGTGCAGGTGGGCCAGGCGCTGACGGTGCGGCTGGCGAGCGTGAACGTGCAGCGCCGCCAGATGGACTTCGACGTGGTGGCGTTCGCCGGGGAGCGTCCGTCCCGGCGTCGCGGAGGCGCCGAGCGCCTCGAGGTGTCGAAGGCGGAGCAGGAACCGCTGCCGCGTGGGCAGGGGCCCCGGCCCGGAAAGCAGCGAGCTGGACGTGAAGGGCGGCCCGGTGACGGGCGCGGAGGCGCTCGTCCCGGCAGAGACCGCTCGCAGGATCGACGCGGTGACCGGGCGCAGCGCAACGCGGGTGCCCGCCCCGGTGGCGAGGACGTGCGCCGAGACACCCGCCGTCCTGAGCGGACCGGATCACGTCCGGGCCCCGGTCAACCGACGCCGCCAGTGCAGCGACGAGGGGCCAGAGATCGGGAGGAGCTCCCCGGACGTGAGCCCACCACGAAGCCGGGTTCAGGCGAGCTCGCAGCCTCATCGCACCCGGGCTTCGACAGGCTGCGTGCGCTGGCCGAGCACGAGCGCCCGAGCGGAAAGCATCAGCCCGGGCGCGGCCCGAGAACGCGACAGAGGCCAGGTCGGGGCAGTGGCGACCGGCACGATGGTCCTCGGCAGGGCGGCGCTCGCGGGGGCCGGCAGAAGCGGGGTCGACGCTAGGGACGGTCGGGCATCGGCCTGGTCGTCGATGCCGGCCTCCTGAACCTCAGGAGCGGCGAGCGGGCGCCGAGCTGTGGCCCGGGCATTCTCGGCCTCTCGCTCAAGAGCGGCGGCCAGCGAGCTCGCGCAGGGCGCTCCGTCCGATCCAGGCCTGAGAGCGCTCGGACGACCGCGCGAGCCGCCTCGCCAGCTCGACCGCGGCCCGCCGCAACGTCTCGTTCCGCTTCCCCACCGCGCGCAGGGCCATGTCCACGGCCTTCTTCACCAGCTCACGCTCGTCCAGCGAGCCGGCCTCGACGAGCCGGAGAGAGTCGAGGAACGCCCGATCCGGCGCCGCGCGGTCGTGAACGGTGAGCCCCCAGAGCAGGGCGAAGGCCGCGCGTTTCTTGAATTGAGCTCGCGCACGCGACCAGGCACGCTCCCTGGACCAGGCGTGCGGAGTCCGGTCGAAGAGGTGGAAGCACACCGTGTCGCAGTCGGCCCAGCTCTCGAAGTCGGAGGCCCAGGCGTCCATCTGCCTCGCCGTGACCTCCGAAGGATCGTCGACCAGACCAGAGTGCGGCGGCCGGGGCATGGTCCCGGCCGAGGTCCCGTGCGTAGGTGCGCAGCTGGCCGAACGTGACGCCGTAGGCACCGTCCGAGGGGATTCCGTAGCGGGCCATCCCCTCGCGCGTCCGGCGCATTCCGTGGCGTTCGAGCCAGCGGAGCGCCTCGTCCAACGTGACACCGGGGGTCACTCCTTCTCCGGGACGCGCTCGACGGGCCTTCACCTGAACAGCGCCTCGGCGTTGTCGTGGAGGATGGCCTGCTCCTCCTGCCGGGTGAAGCCGAGCCGCCGGACGGCGCTCAGCGCGGCGTCGAGGCCGGTCAGCGGAAAGTCCGAGCCGAACAGCACGCGGTCCGTGCCGACCGAGCGGCAGACGAACCGCAGCTGCGCGGCGTACGGCGAGTCGACGTAGAGCGGGGCAACCGCCGAGAGGTCGAACCAGACGTTGCGCGGGTAGAAAGGGTAGAGCTCGAGCAGCCGGAACACCAACACGTCGTCGAAGCGGATCCCGCCCATGTGGGTCAGGACGAAGCGGCCGTTGGGGAACGCCAGCGCCAGCTTGCCGGTCTCGTGCGCCGCGCCCGGCCACCATCCCTCGATGTAGATGACCAGCTTCAGCGCGGTGGCGCGCGCGACGAAGGCCTGCACCTCGGGCGTCTGGAGCTCGAGCTTCGACGGGGACAGCTTCACGCCCCGGTAGCCGAGGGAGGCGATGCGCTCCAGCTCCCGCAACCCCGGCTCTCCGTCCGAGGGCTGCACAGCGCCGATGGCGATGAAGCGGCCGGGATTGGCCCGGAGCAGGGCGGCGACCTGATCGTGCAGCTCGCGCGCGGCGGCGAGGTCCGCGCCGGGGGGAACGACCAGCAACACCGCCTGGTCCACGCCGGAGCGGTTCATCTCCTGGAGCAGGACGTCGGGCCGCCCCGAGACCTTGGGCTGGATGCGCCCCGGAGCCGAACCGGACTCGAGGTGCGCGTGCGCATCGATGGCCTTGCCGGTGTAGCTACACCCGCTGAGGGCGAGTGCCGCTGCGGCCAGGAAGGCACGTCCGCTCATTCGTCGACCCGCAGCCCCACGACCGTCACGCCGTCACCGCCCTCGTGGCTCTCGCCCGGACGGTACATCCGGACGTACGGCGAGTCCTCCAGGTACTCGCGAACCGCCTGCTTCAGCGCGCCCGTCCCGTGCCCGTGGAGAACCAGCACCCCCGGGTCACCGTTCCGGAACGCCTGATCCAGGAAGGACTCCACCTCACGAACGGCCTCGTCAGCGCGCATCCCGCGCACGTCCACCCGGAGGGCCGGGGCCTCCAGCGCCGCAGGCGCCGCCTTGCTGGCCCGGGCGAGCGAGGCTCGTCCGCGGTCGGCGGCGGGAAACCGGCTCTGTGGCCGCTCGTCCCGGGCTCCGGCCAGCTCGGCCCGGGGGACGCGCATCTTCAGCGCCCCCGCGGAGACGAGCACCTCGTCCCCGGCGAGCTCGAGCACCGTGACGTCGCGGCGAAGCCCGAGATGGTGCACCACGTCGCCCACCCCCAGCGTGTCCGGCGCCGGTGCAAGCGTCGCCCGGGCGCTCTGCCGCGACAGGGCCTCGGCACGGCTCCGCGCTGCCTCCGCCTGCGCGGCGAGCGCCGCCCGGGCCGCCTCGGCACGCTCCACCGAGACCTGCTGGCGCAGCTCGGCGAGCTGGGAGGACACCTCGGTCAGTGCCCGCTCGGACTCGACCCGGAGCCGCTCCGCGTGGGCCGACTCCTCGGCCCGTCGCTGCTCGGCGAATTCCGCCCGCTCCGCGGCCAGGGCCCGGGCGTTCGCCTCGGCCGCCGCGGTCGCCGCCCGTGCCCGCTCGAGCTCCTCGGAGAGAGCGCGGCGTTCCTCCTCGGCGGCGGCGAGCGCCTGGGCCAGCGGACCGCCCGAGCCGCGCGCCAGGTCTCGCGCCCGGTCCACCACGTGCGGCGCGAGCCCCATGCGCGAAGCGAGGTCCAGCGCGGACGACGTCCCGGCCGCCCCGAGCTGCAGCTTGTAGGTGGGCGCCATCCGCTTGCTGTCGAAGCCCACCCGGGCGTTGAGGAAGCGGCGGTCCACGTGGGTCAGCGCCTTCAGCTCCTCGAGGTGGGTCGTGACCAGCACGCGGACCCCGCGCCCGAGGAGCTCCTCCAGCACCGCGATGGCCAGCGCCGCGCCCTCCCGCGGATCGGTGTCCGCAGCGATCTCGTCGATGAGCACCAGCCCGCCCGGGCCCGCCGACTCGAGGATGCGCTTCAGCTCCTGCACGTGGGCGCTGAAGGTGGAGAGGTCCAGGGCGATGTCCTGCGCGTCGCCCACCGCGGAGTGCACCGAGGTGAACAGCGGGACCCGGGATCCGGCGGCGGCCGGGATCTGCAGCCCGGCGCGCAGCAACACCGCGCACAGCCCCAGCGCGGTCAGGGTGACCGTCTTGCCGCCGGCGTTGGGGCCGGAGATCACCAGCGCCCGGACCTCGTCCTCGAGCCGGACGTCGTTCGCCACCACCTCGCGGCCACGCAAGACCAGGAGCGGGTGCCGGAGTGCCAGTAAAACCAGGGGACCGTCGGCGTCCTCCACGACGGGGGTCGAGGAGGCCAGGTCCGCACCGAGCTGTGCCGCGGCCTCGGCCTCGTCCAGCTCGGCCGCCGCCTCCACCCCCTCGAGGATGCGGGCCGACTCCCGGCCCACCGCGTCCGACAGCTCCTGGAGGACCCGGCGCTCCTCCTCCAGCGCCACCGACTGCGCGATGGCCAGGTCGTTGCCGACTCCCACCAGCGACTCCGGCTCGACGAAGAGCGTCTGCCCGGACTGGCTGGCGTTGTGGACGATGCCCGGCACCTCGGCGCGGGCCTGGGCCAGCACCGGGACCACGTAGCGGTTGTTCCGGAGCGTGTAGTAGCTCTCCCGCAGGTTGAGCAGGAACTTCTCGTCGTGCAGGAGCGCGTCCAGGCGCGACTTGATGGCCCGGTGCAGGCCGCGGATGCGGTCCCGGGCCTCCTTCAGGGCCGGACTCGCGCGCTCGGAGATCTCCCCGTCGGCCTCGAAGCAGCGATCGATGCGAACCGCCAGCTTCTCCAGATCGGGGAGGCGCTGGCCCACGAACACGAGGCGAGGGACGAGCCCCGACCTCTCGGCGAGCGCCTCGCGGGTGCGGGTGAAGGCGAACAGCGTCTGCGCGCAGGCCGTCAGCTCCTTCGGCTCGAGCAGCCCGCCCTTCTCCGCGCGCTCGACCGAGCCCCGGACGTCCGCCACGCCTCCGAGGGGTAGGCTGATCTGCGCCTGGAGCAGCGCACGGGCCTCGTCCACCCGGGCCAGCGCCTCCCGGACGGCGGACGCGTCGTCGAGGAATGAACGTGCGAGGGCACGGGTCCGCCCGGCCGCGGTCCGGCAACGCTGGCCAAGAGTGGCCAGAACCTCGGGAAATGCGAGGTCCTCGAGTGTCCGGGGGGAGAAATGCACGACGCGGCGACGTTCTGTCGGCTCGGGGGTACCCGGTCAAGCGGGTTGAGGGCCCGTCGCTCGCTTCGGTACCATCCCGGACCGAGATGACGGCGGCGAGCGCGGCATTGGTGGTCGGCATCCTCCTGAGCGCGACGCCGCAGGAGGAGATTTCGGCGTACGAGGGGGCGGGCAACGACGCCGTGGCCCTCTCCTGGGCCGAGTGGTGGGCCCAGACCGAGCCCCGGTCCCCGTACGGGCACCTCGAGGCGGCGCGGCTGGGGCTGAAGCTCGGGACCAGGCTGGACATGGTGGACTGGCATCTGCGCTGGGCCTACGCGCTGGCCCCCGACAACCCCAGGGCTGTCCACCTCTGGGGCGTCCTGGAGGAGGAGCGCGGGGACATCCAGGGAGCGCGGGAGGCGCAGCGAAAGGCCATCGCGCTCCGGGGGGACTACGTGGACGCGCATCGCCGCCTGGCCGCGCTCGCGCAACGGGCCGGTGACTGGGCGGAGGCGGAGAAGGAGCTCCGCTACCTCATCGGCGCCGGCGACGGCGACACCGGGCTCCGGCTCCAGCTCGCCTCCGTGCAGGAGAGGTCGGGGCAGGTCCCCCAGGCCGAGAAGACGTTGACCGACCTCCACCGGGCACAACCGAAGAACGCGGTCGTCACCCGGGCCCTGGCGGATTTCTACGGCCGCACCGGCCGGCAGAAGCAGGCCACGGCGCTCCTCAAGACGCTCGAGCCCCAGAAGAAGGCGATGCGCTCGCTGAGCGCCTCCCGCCGCTGAGGCTCGCGCCGGCCCGGGGCTCCGCGGGCAGCCTCGCGCGCACATCCCCCTCTCCGCTCCGGAAGCTCGGGGTCCTCCGTGTGACGGAGTACGATCTGCCGCCATGCAGGTCAGGACCGGGCTGGAGGTGTGGGAGGGCGAGGAGTTCCGCGCGTTGCGGGGGCTCCGGGTGGGAGCCATCGTCAATCCCACGAGCGTGGACGGCCGGTTCCGGCATCTGGCCGACCTCCTCTGGGCCGCGCCCGGCGTGACGCTGGCTGCGCTCTTCGGCCCCGAGCACGGGGTTCGCGGCGAGGTCCAGTACATGGAGGCGGTGGCCGAGGCGAAGGACCCCGGGACCGGCGTGCCGATGTACTCCCTCTACGGGGCCACGGCGGAGTCGCTCCGGCCGCGTCGCGAATGGCTCGACGGGCTGGACGTGATGGTCTTCGACATCCAGGACGTGGGCGCGCGCTACTACACGTACGTCTACACGATGGCGCTGGCGATGGAGGCCTGCGCCAAGGCCGGGGTCCGCTTCGTGGTCCTGGACAGGCCCAATCCCCTCGGGGGCGAGCGGGTGGAGGGCAACCTGGTGGAACCCGGCTTCCGGAGCTTCGTCGGGCTCTATCCCTTGCCCAACCGGCACGGCATGACACTCGGAGAGCTGGCCCGGATGCTCAATGCCGAGGAGCGGTTCGGCTGTGACCTCGCGGTCGTCCCGTGCCTCGGCTGGTCGCGGAAGATGCGCTGGGCGGACACCGGGCTTCCCTTCATCCCCCCCTCGCCCAACATGCCGACACCGGACACCGCGCAGGTGTACCCGGGGATGTGCCTACTGGAGGGGACGAACCTCTCGGAGGGGCGAGGGACCTGCCGCCCCTTCGAGCAGTTCGGCGCGCCGTACCTCGACGCCCACGAGGTCGCCTCCGCGCTCGAGCGGCACCAGCTCCCAGGGCTCCGGGTCCGGCCCGTGCACTTCGTCCCCACCTGGGACAAGCACCGCGGCGCAGGCTGCGCGGGTGCCTTCCTCCACGTCACCGACCCGGGCGCCTTCCTCTCGGTGAGGACCGGTCTGGCGGTGGTGGCCGAGGCGCGCAGGGTGGGCGGTCGCGACTTCCAGTGGCGGGCCGAGGCGTACGAGTTCGTGACCGACGTGCCGGCGTTCGATCTCCTGTGCGGCAACGCCCGGGTGCGGCAGTCGCTCGAGCAGGGGGCGGAGTTCGAGGAGGTCGCAGCGCTGCTGGACGGTGCGGAGGCGGCCTTCCTCGAACGCCGAGCGCCTTTCCTGATGTACGGCTAGGCTTCTGCCCCAGGCATGGACGTCGCGCTCCTCGGGGGCTCGTTCAACCCGCCCCATCTCGGTCACCTGCTCGCCGCGCACGTGGTCCGTGCCCTGGAGCCAGTGGACCAGGTGTGGTTCGTGCCCGCGGCGCACCATCCCTTCGGCAAGCCGCTGATCGACGTCGCACACCGCCTTGCGATGTGCGAGCTGATGTGCCGCGACGCCGCCGGGTGGCTCCTGGCCTCGGACGTCGAGGCCTCGCTCGGCGGGAATGGGTACACGGTCGACACGCTCCGGGAGCTGCACCGCCGCTGGCCCGATCGGCGGTGGACGCTGGTCATCGGGAGCGACATCGTCCCCGAGCTCGCGAAATGGCGCGAGCCGGGGGAGATCCGGCGCCTCGCTCGCATCGTCGTCCTGAACCGCGCCGGCCATCCGGCGCCGGGAGCGATCGGGCCTCCGCTGGCGAAGGTTTCGAGCACCGAGGTGCGGGCGGCGCTCGCCGCGGGGCGGGGAGGCGAGGGACTGGTCCACCGCGAGGTGCTCGCCTACATCGAGCGGCACGGGCTGTACCGGACGGGTTGAGTCGGAGCTCGCCGATGCACGACCTGGATCAGCTTCCGTTCATCGACGAGCACAGCCAGCCGATGAACGTCCCGGCTGACGTGGTCTGGACTGCGCTGGTGAGCGTCCTACGCCGGCAGATGGGCCGGAGCGGGCGGCTTGCTCGGATGCTTGGCTGCGACCCGGCGGACGGAACGCCCGGATTCACCGGCCGCAGCGGCGAGGCGGTGCCCGGGTTCCGGGTGGCCGAGTCGGAGTTCGGGCGGCGGCTCGCGCTGCGCGGACGCCACCGGTTCTCGCGGTACGCGCTCACCTTCGTGCTCGACGCGGACCGGCTGTCGGCGCAGACCCACGCGGTCTTCCCCGGAGCTCTGGGGCGGCTGTATCGAGCGCTCGTCATCGGGACCGGCGGCCACCGCATGGTCACCCGCCGCCTGCTCCGGCTGGTCGGTCGTGCGGCCTCCGTGCGTCCGTGACCGGCGACATGTCCGCCGGCCCGTCGCGAGGTCACTCGAGCGACACGCCGAGGACGTGCAGTGGCGTGAGGCCGTCGTCCGGCCGGACGGCGAACTGGTAGAAGAATGACAGCGGGAGCCCCGAGCCCCAGAGGGTCCGGAAGTAGACCGCGCCGCCGAAGGTCCGGTGGTCCCCGGTGACCGCCGGACCGCTGCTGCTCTCCGACGTCCAGGTGTGCGCCCACTCGCCGAACACCTCCAGGTCCGCCTGGCGGATGAACACCGAGGGGAACAGCCACAGGAACGACGACCATCCATGGTCGACGATGATTGGAGCCCGGTACCGCGCGCCGGCGATGACCACCTCGTTGCAGCGCAGGGTTGCATCCTCGTAGCCCCGCAGCGGCTCGCGGAAGGTGATGTCCGGGAAGATGGCCAGCCCCGTGCCGGCCTGAGACTTCTCCGGCTGCGAGTCCCACTCCAGGAACCCACGGTTGCTGCCTCCCACTCGGAGGAGCCGCGCCGGGGCCCCGGCCAGCGCTCGCCCGCGCACCGTCAGCTGGAGAGTGTGGCGCGCCCAGAAGGGCAGGGGGAGGTACAAGGCCGCCGTGGCCCGGAGATCGGCGAAGGTGAAATCCGAGCCGAACGTCTTCGCGAACCACTGCACGCTCCCGGTGAGGGCGATTCCCCGGCGGATACCGGCATAGGGCGTGGACTCGGTGGCGGACCAGGCGGTGGAGACCCCGGGTCCGAACAGGTCCGAGTTGCGCGTGCCGGACTCGAAGCCCTCCTTGCGGTGGAGGCCGAGGAAGTTGAGGGATACCGGCGTGGTCCAGAAGGTGCGCGACGCCGAGATGCCGCCGCTCATGTCCACCACGCTGGGGATGAAGGAATTGTCGGACACGTCCCGGAGCGCCGGGTCCGCCGAGCGGGAGAAGACGGCCTGCAAGTACACCGGCGCGAGCTGGTAGTTGCCATACCCCACCGAGAAGCTCGGCCCGGGGTCGCTGGTCTCGTAGCCGATGTTCAGCGCGTACTGGTGGAGCCCGAGCCGGTCGCTGCCCTGGAGCGAGACGCCGCCGTAGACGGTGCTCTGGGTTCCCCCGTACTGCTCGCGACTGCCGAAGGCGATGAAGGGCCCCCGGAGCGTGGGCACGAGCAGGTTGTCGAAGGCGTGGTACGGGTCGTCGGTCAGGACGGGGACGTCCGGCTCGGCGGTCACGTCGCTCGCCGGCGGCCCGCCGCCCTGCGCGGTCTGCGGAGCCGGAACCGGACGACCCTGTTCCACGTCCATCCAGTCCAGCGTCCAGCCCCAGCCCTCGCGATTGACAAAGGCCAGTCGTCCCCCGGGGAGCGGCACCGGGTCGAGCACGACGAACGGCGCGTCGGTGATGACGGTCATCGCCCCGGTGGAGACCTGGATCCGTACCGCCTGGGTTCGCCCGTCCACCTCGTGCAGCGCGACCACCTGGTCCGGACCCACCCACCGCGGGGAGTAGTTGAACTTCCCGTCCCGGGTGAGCGGCCGCTCCGAGCCGTCGGGCTCCCGGATCCACAGGTCGAAGTCGTCGCCGATCTTCCGCGCGAAGACGACCCGTCCGTCCTGGGCCATCGCCGGAGCCCCGAGTGTGAGGCGCCCCTGGTGCCGGGTGAGCGGCCGCTGCTCGCCGCTGGCGAGGTCCAGCTCCCAGAGGTCCGCGGTGTCGGCGTGGCTGCGGATGAAGACGTAGCGCTTGCCGGCCGGATCCACGCCGCCGCCCAGCGCGTCCGGGGTCTCCCACGTCTGGAGCAGCCGGCCCTCCTGCGCGTCCAGGGCGAGCAGCTTGGGCGCGGTGTCACCGTCGATCCCCACATCGGCGAGGACGAGGTAGAGCCGGGCGCCACTGCCGTCGAAGGAGAGGCCGCTCACCGACAGCGGGCTCGTGGCGATGTAGGGCCGCCCCGGCCAGAAGTTGGTCAGCGGACGGCGGAAGCGAACCGAGCCGTCGGGGTCGTAGATGCGCAGCTCGGACGACGAGTCCCGTCCGGCGGTGACCGCAGCCAGCGTGCCGTCCGGCGCGGACGCCAGCCGTGCGAAGTAGCCCAGGTCCGGATCCAGGACCTTCTGGTTCCCCGGGCGCTCCCGCCAGGGACCCGAGTGACGGAGCGACTCGCGCCACTCGTCCACCAGCTCGCCCGGGCCCTTGCCATAGACCCACATGAAGCGGAACGAGACCCCGAGCACCGGGATCCAGCTCCGCCCCTGCACGTCGATGAGCTCCCAGAGCTTGTCCGCGCCGTAGCGGCGGGCGAGCCACTCGATGAAGTGCATCCCCACCAGGTAGTTCCCTCCGAAGGGGAGGAGCTCCCGCTGGGCGGAGGAGAGGTCGCCGGAATGGATCTCGCCCTTGCGGAGCGCGACGCCGGACTCGAACAGCCCGCGCCAGATGGGGCTGTGCGGACGGCCGGTGTCCCGGTCCAGCCGACCCTCGTAGTAGGTGGCGAGTCCTTCGAGGAAGTAGGACTCGGTGAAGATGTTCGGGTCGAGCAGGTCGCCGAAGGCGAGATTCAGGTAGTACCAGAGCTCGTCGACCTCCTGGAATTGCACGTAGTGCACCGCCTCGTGGCACGAGACGTCGTCCACGTGGTTGGTGCCGATCTCCAGGAGGTTGAAGAACTCGGTCGTGAAGTGGTGGGCCAGCACCATCTGGATCGGAAGCCCGGCCACCTGGGGCTGGACGTACGCGTTGTCGAAGTTCGCGGTGGTCAGGTAGGCGAGGACCTTCGGGCGCGGTGTCGCGGAGAAACGATTGCGTCGCAGCAGCTCCACGCAGCGGTCCAGCCGCTGGATGAGCCGGAGCGCCTCGTCCCGCTTCGCCTCGGGGTAGTACAGCTGCACCCGACCCGTCTCCAGCTTGCGCATCGGCTGACGGGCGAACGAGGTGGTGATCGCCTGATCGAACCGGGGGGAGAGCGTCGCGCACCCGGTGACCACCAGGAGCACGGGCAGGACGAGGGCGCAAGCCCGACCGTCCACTCGGAATCCCCTCCCGGCTCCGGGCTTCTCCACAGAGCCCCTCGTTCTACGCTAAGGGGGCCACCCATGGCTTCTTCCGCAGGACATCTCGACGCCGCCACCCAGCAGCTTGCGGCCTCGCTGGAGCGGGTCACCGGCGCGCCGATCGACCTCAAGAGTGCGCCGTGGGCCGACATCGAGAAGGGCGTCATCCGGTTGCTGATGGGCCCGTTCCGGCCGGAGCAGCCGGAGCACCAGCTCGTGGCGCTGGGCCTGGCGGGCGTGTTCGCCGACCGGTTGATTTCCAGCGACCAGGCGTTCTGGTTCCCCCACCGGGAGGCGCCCGAGGGCGGGATGCTGGGCTTCCCCGAAGCCGTGCTCATGCTCTCGCCGTTCCAGGCGGTGATGGAGGCGCTGAGCCGAGGAAAGCTGGAGCGGCTGGACGAGGTGAGCGCCGACATCCGCCGCGCGCTGGCCCAGGCGCGGTTCGCGCCCACGGGCGGAGCGCCGGTGCGGCTGCGGCCCGAGGACTACGCACGGCTGTTCGACCCGGGCTTCCTCCAGTTCATCGTCCTCGATCCACGCCGGACCAAGGAGCTGTGGGAGGCGAAGCCCTCGGTGCTCGCCTCGGACGTGAGGGCCGCCCTGGGGCGGGTGAGCCCGCAGCGCATGTCGGCCGAGTCGAAGGCGCAGTTCGAGCAGCAGATCGCCGGTGCGCTGGCCCGCCTCGACCCGCCGCAGAGCTTCGGGGACCAGGTCCTGCAGGCGCCCCGGCTCGCCGAGCTGATGCTCACCCTGGTCGCCACGAGCAAGCAGACCGGCTCCGCCCCGGACGAGTTCTGGGAGCAGGCAGTCTTCCCCCTCCTCTTCACCGGCGCGCCGACCACCTACCCCCCGCTCGATCCGCAGGACGTGGAGGCGGCGAAGCAGGGCGTGGATCCGCTCGCCCTCTTCCTGGATGTCGTGCCGTACAGCTCGCCGGCCCCCGAGGACGGACTGCTCGGCGTGTTCCCGATGCAGGAGATCGACGTGCCCCATCCGGGGCTGGCCCAGGGCGGGGTGCCCCGGCTTCTCCGGGTACCGAAGGAGACGCTGCACGGGAAGCTCTCGGCTTACGACCCGCGCGCCACCCGTGGCTCGCTCGACGCCTTCGTGAAGTACCTGAGCGAGAAGGCCGGGAAGCCCATCGCCCCGTCCGCGCCGGGGAAGCAGATGGAGGACGCGGCGCTGGCGTTGCTCGCCGAGCTCAAGGGGCTGCTCGAGGGCGCGCCGCCCGACGCCCAGCTGGTCATGCGACGGCTCACCGAGACCGAGGCGCTCTCCGACCCGGCCCTCGCGGCGGTGCGCGAGGCGATGCAGGGCCCGCGGATCATCCTCGCACCCTAGAGCTTCGAGACGGCGCCACCGTTCCGCTCCGTGCGTAGCCTCGCCCGAGCGGGTTCAGCCGTACAGGCGCGCGTCCATGCCGTGCCGGAAGGCGATGCTGATCCGTGGACCGGCGTGGACGACCTTCAGCACCGCGTGCTCCCACGATCGCTGCGTCTCGCCGCCGGTGACGAGCAGGTCCCCGTGCCCGAGCGGGAAGGGTCGCGAGGTTCCGCCACCCCGAGGCCGGAGCAGGAAGCGGCGTGGCTCGCCGAGCGAGACCAGGGCGACGACGGGCTGGTGGACCCGGGCCGGGATCTTGTCGCGGTGCCAGGCGACGCTGTCGCGCCCGTCCCGGTAGAAGTTGAAGCCCGCCGAGTCGAACTGGATGCCGTAGCGCTCCGAGAGCGCGGCGCGCATCTCCTCGAGGATGGGCGGCTCGAGGGGGTTGCCGCGCTCCGCGTGCCAGCTCGCGGTGAGCCGCGGCTCGATCCGGTGCTGCTCGTACAGGAACCGGGTGCGCTGCGCCCAGGAAAGCGTCTCGGCCAGGGCGCGGAACAGCGCGTCCGAGCCGCTCACCCAGCCGGGTGCCACGTCGATCCAGGCGGTCTGGTCGAGATGGATCCGCTCCAGCCGGGAGAAGGTCCGGTCGAAGGTGAGGGGGTCGAGGTCGAAGAGGCTGGACTGCATTGTCGGAGGGGAGAACGGGCGTTCAGAATAGCTGCTTGGTTGCTGATCGAGGGCCTCGCTCGGTCGCCGCCGTTATGAGCAGGCACCCGTCGCACGCGAGCCCACCCCAATGAGCACCGAACGGCTCTTCCTCGAAGACCCCTACCAGCGGGAGTTCGAGGCGCTGGTGACCGACAGTGCCGAGGGTTGGTCCCTGCTCTCGCGGACCGTGTTTCACCCGGGAGGCGGAGGACAGCCGGCCGACCACGGCTGGATCTCCTGCGCCGGCAGCTCCCACCCGGTGACCGGGATGCGCGAGGACGGGGAGATGCTCTGGCACCAGGTAGGCGTCCGTCTGGATCCCGGAGCAAAGGTCCACGGGGTCCTGGACTGGCCTCGACGGCACGCGCTGATGCGCCACCACTGCCTGCTCCACGTCGTGAACGCTCTCGCGCACCAGCGCCACGGCGGACTGGTCAGCGGCGCCGAGATCGGAGTGGAGAGGTCCCGCGTGGACCTCAGCGTGAGCACGTTCACCCGGGACGACATCCCGGCGTTCGAGGCGGCGGTGAACGAGGTCATCGGACGAGCGCTCCGGGTCCGTGCTTCGGTCGCTCCGGAGGCCATGCTCGAGGACCGACCGGAGCTCGTTCGCACCCTGAAGGTGAGACCTCCGGTGGTGAACGGAGGCGTTCGCATCGTGGAGCTCGAGGGGTTCGATGCGCAGGCCTGCGGCGGAACCCACGTCCACTCGACCGAGGAGATCGGTCAGGCCCGGATCGTAAAATTCGACAACCGCGGCAAGAACAACAAGCGCTTCTACTGGGAGCTCGTTCCGCCGTCCGCCACCTGAGGCGCCGATCCGGCACCCGTCACCGGCGCGGGGGGCGCGTGCCCTTGCGCCGCGCAGGCTCCGGTCCGAGGACCGCGGCGACCCGGGCCACGGTGGGGCGGGGGAGCCGGGCCGCGGCGTGGGCGAGCACCCGCTGCTGGAGCGCCAGGTAGATGGGCAGCACGTCCGGCGGCAGGCCGCGGACGTGCGCCTGGACCACGTCCGCGTCGCCGCGAACCACCGGCCCGGTGAATGCTGCCACGGTGCCTCGCAGCTCGGCCCCCGCCAGCGCCGACCGCATCAGCGCCGCGAGCGCGGCCGTCGCCTCGCGCTCCGACACTCCCGCGGCCCGCCACGCGGCGATCGCCGCATCGAGCAGCGAGACCAGCCCGCTCGCGACCATCGCCGCGCCGGCGTGGTAGGCCGCCCGACCTTCCTCCGGCACCCGCAGCGGACGCAGCCCGAGCGCCTCGGCGAGCCGCCCGAGCAGCGGCGCGAGCACCCGCGACCGCGTGGCGATGGCCACCGCATGTCCCGCCAGCGGCGTCTCCGGCCCGGTCACCGAGACCAACGGATGGAATGAGCCGGTAGGCCGGCCCGCCGCTGCCGGCTGCAGGGCCTCCAGCGTGAGCGCGCCCGCGCAGTGGACCAGCCCGGTCGTCCGCCCGAGCAGCGGGGCCACGGCGCGCGCCACGGGCTCGACCGCCGCGTCCGGGACGGTCAACAGGCACAGCTCGGCCCGGGACATCGCCGCCGCGTCCGCCTCCGCCAACCCGAGCCGCTTCGCCTGCCGCCGCCCCGCGGGTGACTGGGTGCGCACCGTCACCGGCCAGCCGGCCTTCCGCAGCTGGACGGAGATGGCGCTGCCCAGCCGGCCCACGCCGACCACCACCACGCGCGGTCGCCGGGGCCCCGTCGCCGCCACGGCTAGTGCTCCGACCGGGGTGTGGTGAGCACAGCGAGGTGGCCGAGACCGAAGCGAGAGGGCGCACCCGAGGAGCGAGCAGCGGAGGCGTGCCTCGCGGTCGTGAGCCCGGACGTGCCGCGCCGGTGCGCGGCTCCGCGAGCCTCCCCCTGGGGCGGGGGGCGTCGAGCAGCGTAGCGACGAGGCTGCGCGTCGAAGCGAGAGGATCGGCCGCCGCAGCGCTCAGCACACCCCGGCCGGAGCACTTAGCCCCCGGTGTCGCCGCCGAAGCGGATGCGCCCGTTCACCACCCGGACCCGCACCCGGCTCCCGGCCGCCACCTTCCCGGCGAGGATGTGCTCCGCCAGCGGCGCCTCGATCGAGCGCTGGACGATCTGCCGCACCGGCCGCGCCCCGAGGAGCGGGTCCATGTCCTCCGAGTCGAGCAGCGTCTCGACCACGTCGTCCCCGGCGGCGAAGGCGATGCCCCGCTCCTCCGCCAGCCGCCGGCTGCTCTCCTCCAGCAGCATGCGCGCGATGCGGCGCAGGTCGTCCCGGCCGAGCGCGCCGAACACCAGCCGCTCGTCGATGCGGTTCCACAGCTCGGGCGGCAGCGCCCGCCGCGCCTCGCCGAGGGCCGCCGATGCTCCGCCCTCGTCGGCGTCGTCGGCCCCGAAGCCCACCCGGGCCCGCGTCCTCCCGAAGGCCTCGGCCCCCAGGTTCGAGGTGAGCACCACCACGGTGCTGGAGAAGTCGACCTGCCGGCCCTTCCCGTCGGTCAGTCGCCCCTCCTCGAGGAGCTGGAGCAGGAGCATCAGCACGTCCCGGTGCGCCTTCTCCACCTCGTCCAGCAGCACCACCGCGCTCGGACGCCGCCGGACCGCCTCCGTCAGCTGCCCGCCGTCCTGGTAGCCCACGTAGCCCGCCGGCGCGCCGATGAGCCGGGACGTCGCGTGCGACTCCGAGAGCTCGCTCATGTCCAGCCGGATGAGGGCGTCGCGGGTGCCGAAGAGCACGTCCGCCAGCGCCCGGGCCAGCTCGGTCTTTCCTACCCCGGTGGGGCCCAGGAAGAGGAAGCTCCCCAGCGGCCGGCGACTGGCGAACCCCGCGTAGTTGCGCCGGAGCACCCGCGCCACCCGCTCCACCGCCGCGGCGTGGCCCACCACCCGCGCGCCCAGCTCCTCCTCGAGCCGGAGCAGCCGGGCCGCGTCCCCGGTCAGCAGGCGCTCCACCGGGAGCCCGGCGATGCGGGCCACCACCTCGGCAACGTCGCGCACCTCCACCCGGTCCCGGCCGGCCCTCGCCACCCGCGAGCCCGCGAGGTCGAGCAGCGAGACCGCCTTGTCCGGGTTGTGCCGGTCGGTCACGTAGCGCGCGGCCAGCGACGCTGCGGCCTCGACCGCGGCCCTCGCGTAGCGGACCCGGTGGTGCTCCTCGTAGCGGGCCAGCAGGCCGGAGAGGATCTCCACCGTCTCCGCCACGGTCGGCTCGCGGACCACCACCGCGGTGAAGCGCCGCTCCAGCGCCGCGTCGGCCTGGATGAACCGGCGAAACTCGTCGTGGGTGGTGGCCCCGATGCAGGGGAACTCCCCCCGGGCCAGCGCCCCCTTGAGCTCGTTCGCCGCGTCCTGGGCCCCCTCGCCGGTGGACCCGGCGCCGACCAGGGTGTGGATCTCGTCGAGGAAGACCACCACCCGCCCGGCGGCCCGGCGCATCTCCTCCTTCAGGCCGTTGAGCCGCTCGGACAGCGAGCCCCGGAGCGAGGTGCCGGCGAGGAGGTCCGCGGTCGACAGCTCGACGACCACCTTCTTGCCCAGCTCGCCCGGGGCGGAGAGCAGCCGCTGGGCCACGCCCTCCACCACCGCCGTCTTCCCCACGCCCGGCTCGCCCACCAGACAGGGGTTGTTGGTCCGGCGCTTGCCGAGGACGTCGAGGACCTCCTCCATCTCCCGCGCCCGGCCGACCACCGGGTCCAGGTCTCCTTCCCGGGCCAGCGCGGTGAGGTTCCGACCCAGCTGGGCGAGGAGCGGAAAGGTGGCCGGGTCCAGCTCCCAGGGCAGCCCCTCCGTGGGCGTGATGACCCGGAGCACCGGCGAGGACGCCGGGTCGGGCGCCGGTGCCGGAAGGGGAAAGGCGGCCAGCGCCTCGCCGTCCGAGTCCACCAGCGCCCGCGGTGAGGCCTCGGGAAGCAGGGCCACGGTGGTCGACACCCGCGGAGGGGACGGAGCCGGGCGGGCCGGCGAGCGGGCGTCGCGCGGCCCGAACTTGCGCGGCATCCGGCCGCTCAGGAAGTAGGAAAGGGCGGTGTTGCGCACCGCGGTGAGGTCCAGCCCGGTGCCGGCCAGCAGCTCGTGACCGGCGCATCGCAGCCGGGTGACAGCGATGAGGAGGTGCAGGCAGTCCGCCTCCCGGGAGCCACAAGCCCGGGCGATCTCCCGGGCGCGTTCCCGGAGCTCGCGCAGGGTTCCGTCCGGCTCGGTGGGCGCGGACTTCACCAGGGCCAGCAGCCGGTCCTCGTCCACCCCCCGCTCCTTGAGGAGTCGCTGCCCGGCGTTGTCGACCGTGAAGAGCGCCAGAACCGCGTGCGCCGTCGTGGGCTTCTGAGAGACGCTCTGGGCGATGTCGTCCGCCTCCGAGAGCACCAGCGCCAAGTCGCTGCTGTCGACCATGCCCTCCCCGGACCGCCCGAGCGGAATGCGGTGGATCCTTGAACACCTACCCCCGGGTGTGAGAGCCGGCAAATAAACTGCTACAGCCCGGAAGCGCCCGGCCCCGAGGGGGGTACGCCACTGTCGGTATCCGGGAGCAATCAACGCGGCAAGCCGCCGTAGAGCAGGGCACTTCCCGATGACCGCGCTCACCATTCCTCGTACGCTGACCGACCCCGGTGCAGGTGTGGCCACCGCCGTCCAGGAGAGGCGCATCCTCTGGCCGTTGCTGGCCCTGATGGCCGCCACGTCCTTTGCCGGCGCAGCGTTCGCCCTGCGCTGGGACCCGGCCCCGGGGATCCTCAAGAAGCTGGAGATGACGGGGCAGCTCAAGGGCATGCCCGAGGCCGAGCTGGTGGAGCAGATCACCACTGCCGGCCGGCTGAAGCTCGTCACCGCCATCAGCAGCGGCATCTTCGTGACCCCGCTGGTGGTGCTCGGAATCGCGGTGGCGTTGGCGGTGGTGGCCTGGCTCCTCGGAAGGAAGGCTCCGTTCCCTGCACTGTTCAGCGCGTCCGCCGTCGGCTTGCTCCCCATCGCGCTTCAGCGGGTGCTCTGGGGAGCCGTGGCCCTCTGGCAGCTCGGCGTCACCGAGGAGCGGGCGCGAAATCTGCTTCCGTCGTCCGTGGGGGCGTGGATCCACGCCGGCGGTCCCAAGCTGGCCGGCCTCCTCGGCGCGCTGGACTTCTTCCATCTCTGGGCGGCGCTGCTCATCGGGCTCGGCTTCGCCGCGGCCACCGGCATGCGCCGGCGCTCCGGGCTCCTGGTCGGGCTGGTGCTCTTCCTCGCCTACGTCGGCGTGTTCGGCGTCGGGGTTCCGGGGCTGGCCGGGGGAGGCGCCGGGCACGGGCCGGGTCCGGGCGGCCCGGGAGGTGGCGCGTGAACGCGCTCGTCCTCTCCGCCGTTCTCGCCGCCACCCCGATCAGCCTGGAGCAGGTCCGCGAGGAGTCCCGCAACAACCTCCAGGCGCTCCTCACCGAGCTGGACCGGGTGCGCGCAAGCGAGCAGAAGCGGTTCAGCACCGGCGCGCTCATGCCTCAGATCCAGCTCCAGGCCTCGGCCGGCCGGACCATCCAGCAGGAGTACCGCGACATCGGCACGGTCATCGCCGGGGTCGACCCGAACAACCCCACCGACATCACCTACCGCCAGGCGGTCACCGACTTCCCGCACTACGCAGCCAACCGGTTCCAGCTCGGCGCCACCCTCACCCAGGTCCTCTTCGACCTGGCCAAGTTCCAGACCCTCGCGCAGTCCGGCCACCTCGAAGCAGCCGCTCGCGGCACGGCCGCCGAGCAGATGCTCGCCTCGGAGTACGAGGCGATTCGCCGCTTCTACGCCCTGTGGACGGCACAGAGGCAGCTGCTGGTCCTGCAGGCCACCGCGGACCGGAGCAAGGAGTTCGCGGACCGGGCGCAGGCCCTGTTCGAGGCCGGCCGCGGCACGAAGGGAGACGCGCTGTCCGCCATGGTGAACCTGGGAACCGATCGGATCAACGTGGAGAAGCAGCGGGCGGTCGTCTCGCAGGCACAGATCGACCTCGCCTCGTGGCTCGGCCGCTCCGAGGGGCAGGAGCTCGACGCGGTGGACCCGGCGCTGCCCGACACACCTCGCCCGCCTCCGGTCACGCTCGAGCAGGGCCTGGACCTCGCCCGGACCAATCGCCCGGTCCTGGTCCAGTGGGGCGCGCAGGTGAAGGCGGCCAAGGCGTTCGAGACCGTCCAGGCCTCCGGGTGGTCGCCGAGGATCAACTTCCAGCTCCAGTGGCTCCGGTCCGGACCGGAGGCCGACACCGTCTTCACGGATTTCGGAAGGCAGAGCGCGGTCAGCGGGACCATCAACCTCAACTGGGACATCTTCAGCGGCTTCCAGACCGACGCGCAGACCAAGCAGGCCCGCGCCCAGCTCGCCCAGGCGAACCTCAACCTCGCCCAGAACGAGCGTGACGTGGAGGGCCAGGTGAAGGTGGCCCTGGACTCCCTCGGGGCGCAGCTGCGGGCGCTCGAGGTCGCCCAGCAGAACCGGGTCACTGCCACGCAGAACCTCGAGTACGCGCAGGAGCGCTTCAGGGCCGGGGCCTCGTCCACCCTCGAGGTCCGTGACGCGCAGCTGAAGCTGGCGCAGGCATTTCAGACGCTCATCCAGACCCGGTCGGACGCCGAGGTGGCGCGCGCCGGCCTGGAGAAGGCGATGGGCACCCTCGGCAACGGAGCGACGCCATGACATGGTGGAAGGGGTTGATCGCGGGATTGTTGCTGCTCGCTGTGGTGGGAATCACCGTGGCGGGGCTCAGGAACCGGCCTCCTCCGGCCACGGAGGTCCAGGTGGCCAAGGTGCGCAAGGGGAGCATCAGCCGGGTCATCATCGGGGCGGGCAAGGTGGAGGCCAGCACGACGGTGAAGATCTCCTCCAACCTGTCCGGCGACCTGGTCGAGCGGCCGGTGGAGCTCGGGGACAAGGTGAAGAAGGGCCAGGTCTTGGGCCGCATCGACCCCCGGCCCTACACCGCCGCGGTGAAGCAGGCGCAGGCCTCGGTGAGCGCCGCCAGGGCGGACACCGCCAACACCCAGGTGGACGTGGACCGGACCAAGCTCGAGCTGGACCGGGCCGAGGGTCTGGCGAAGCGCGGGATGAGCTCCGGCGCCGAGGTGGACAAGGCGAAGTCGGACTACAACGGCGCGCTCGCCCGCCTCGGGGCGACGCAGCAGCGGTACCAGGGGCAGGTCGCCGCCCTGGAGAACGCCCACACCAACCTCTCCCGCACCACGCTGGCCTCGCCCATCGAGGGCACGGTCATCGAGATCAGCCGGGAGATCGGCGAGCGCGTCCGCGGCTCCGACTTCTCCGAGGACACGGTGATGACCGTCGCCGGGCTGAACAGCATGGAGGTGAAGATCGAGGTCGGCGAGCACGAGGTGGTGCACCTCCGAAACGGCCAGCGCGCCGAGCTCGCGGTGGACGCGCTCGAGGGCCAGACCTTCGAGGGCCAGGTGGTGGAGATCGCCCAGAAGGCGACGATCAAGAATCCCGGGACCGAGTCGGAGGTCACCACCTTCCCGGTGAAGGTGGCGCTCGACAGCCGGCCACCGGGCGTTCTCCCCGGCATGAGCTCCGAGGTCCGGATCACCGCCGAGACCCACGACGGCGCGATCATCGTCCCCATCCAGGCGGTCACGGTGCGCCCGGACAAGTCGCTGCCCGACTCGCAGCCTCCGGGCGAGGTCGGCACCTCGCTGGCGGCCAAGAAGCGCAGCGAGACCCTGGCGAAGATCGTCTTCGTGGTCGACGGCGACAACAAGGCCCGGGCGCGCCGGGTGCGCACCGGCATCGCCTCGGACACCGACCTCGAGGTGCTCGACGGCCTGAAGGACGGCGAGCGGGTGGTGGAGGGTCCCTTCCGCACGGTCAGCAAGGAGCTCAAGGACGGCGACCCGCTCAAGGAGAACGCCCCCAAGGGTGGTCCAAAGGCGGCGGAGCCCGCCGGCACCAAGACCGCCGTCCGCGGGTAGTCACATGCTGATCAAGCTCGAGGACATTCGCCGCTACTACACCGTGGGCACCGAGGTGGTGCACGCGCTGAATGGCGTCTCCTTCGAGGTCTCCCGGGGCGAGTGGGTGGCGATCATCGGGCAGTCCGGCTCGGGCAAGAGCACCCTGATGAACGTGATTGGGTGCCTCGACACCCCCACTGCCGGACGCTACTGGCTCAACGGCAAGGACGTGAGCAACATGTCCGACAACGAGCTGGCGGACATCCGGAACCGCGAGATCGGGTTCATCTTCCAGACCTTCCAGCTGCTGCCCCGCGACACCGCGCTGGGCAACGTGGAGCTCCCGCTCATCTACCGTGGGCTTCGGGCGAAGGAGCGGCGGGAGCGGGCGCGGCACGCCCTGGATCAGGTGGGCCTCTCCAACCGGGTGACTCACCGCCCCAACGAGCTCTCCGGCGGCCAGCGGCAGCGCGTGGCCATCGCCCGGGCGCTGGTGACCGAGCCGTCGCTCCTGCTGGCGGACGAGCCCACCGGCAACCTCGACTCCGCCACCGGCCTGGAGATCATCGGCCTGTTCGAGCAGCTGCACCGGCAGGGCCACACCATCTGCCTGGTTACCCACGAGCCCACCCTGGCCGCTCGCTGCCCGCGGGCGATCCGGATCAGCGACGGGCTCATCGTCAAGGACGGCCCGGGCCCGCAGGTGGCGCTGGAGAACCGGACGGAGAGGGCGCGCGCCGCGGCCACGTGAGCCTCCGCGTCGATCTGCTGGAGGGAGGGCGGATCGCCCTGCGCACCCTGGGGGTGAACCGGCTCCGGACCCTGCTCACCCTCACCGCGGTGGGCATCGGGGTGGCCACGCTCCTGGCGATCGTGGGCATCATCCAGGGCCTGAACGGCGCCTTCGCGCGGCAGCTCGCGTCCCTGGGGACCGCCTCCCTCAACATCTCCCGCCGTCCCTACGTCATGACCGGGGACTGGTGGCGCTACCGGAACCGGAAGCAGCTCACCATCGCTCAGATGCAGGGCCTCCTCCAGCAGTCGCAGCTGGCGACCGCGGTGGTCCCGGAGGTGAACGAGGACGGACGTGAGCTCACCGTCGGGGACGAGAGCGTGAGCGGCGTCGACCTGATCGGCACGCTCGCGGACTTCCAGAAGGTCTGGGGCTACGAGGTGCCGGTTGGCCGCTTCCTGACCGATGCTGACAGCGACGCCGAGCGGCAGGTGGCGGTGCTCGGCTCCGAGGTCGCCGAGCGACTCTTCCCCGGACGCAGTGCCCTCGGCGAGTCGGTGCGGCTGGACAACCGACCGTACCGGGTGATCGGCGTGCTGGGAAAGAAGGGACAGATCCTCGGCCAGAGCATGGATCTCCTGGTCCTCATCCCCTTCAAGACCTTCCTCGCCGTCTACGGCAAGCGGGACTTCCAGATCGACGTCGCGGTGGACGACGCCGACCAGCTCGACAAGCTGGAGGACGAGGTCGTCGGCATCATGCGCCGCCTGCGGAGCGTGCCCCCAGGCAGCGCGGACGACTTCAGCGTCAATCGCACCGAGCAGCTGGCCGACACCTACCGCCAGCTCACCAGCGCCCTCTACGGGGTGGCGGTGGGGGTAGGGCTGATCACCCTGCTGGTGGGTGGGATCGGGATCATGAACATCATGCTGGTGAGCGTGCGCGAGCGGACCCGGGAGATCGGCATCCGCCGGGCGCTCGGAGCGCGCCGGCGCACCATCGTGGTGCAGTTCCTGTTCGAGGCCTCGCTGATCTCGGCGGTCGGTGGCGCCATCGGCACGGCCCTCGGGCTCGGTGTGGCGAAGGTGGTCTCGCTGGTGACCAGCCTCGCCGCCGCGGTGCAGCCGCTCACCGTGCTCGGAGGTATTCTCTTCGCCGCAACGGTCGGACTGATCTTCGGCATCTGGCCCGCGGCCCGGGCCGCCCGGCTCGACCCGGTGGAGGCGCTCCGGTACGAATGAAGGGCCCGCGCTTCATCGCCCTCTGGGACAACCTCAGGCTCACGGTGGGCACCCTGGCCGCGAACCCGCTCCGGTCCCTGCTCACGCTCCTTGGCGTGGTCATCGGCGTCACCACCGTCATCACCATGATGGCCCTGGTGGAAGGATTGCGGTCGAAGGTGACGACCGACCTCTCCAACCTGGGGGCGAACGTGTTCAGCGTCTCCAAGTGGCCGGCGGGCATCAACCTGGGCCGGATGGACTGGAGGCGCTTCCAGCGCCGGCCGAACATCGGCCTCGCTGACCTGCGCGCGGTCCGCGAGGGGTGCCCGTCGGTGACCACCGCGTCGGCGCAGACCTGGCTCGGACCCAACAAGATCTCCAGCGCCATCGCCGAGACCCAGCCCAACGTCATCGTCCAGGGGGCGACCGCCGAGTGGATCGACACCAGCGGCCGGTCCGTCTCCGCGGGACGATTCTTCTCGATCAACGAGGTGGAGGAGGCCCGCTCGGTCGCGGTCGTGGGTCTCGACGTCGCCGACCGGCTGTTTCCCGGCCAGAACCCACTCGGGCGCGAGCTGCGGATCCGGGGACGCGTCTTCCAGGTGGTGGGCGTGCTGGAGAAGCGGGGGAAGATCTTCGGGGTGTTCAACGCAGACAGCATGGTCGTGCTCCCGCTTCCGAACGCGCTGGACCTCTTCGGTCGCAACCGCAGCCTGCGGATCAACGTCCAGACCACCGACCCCACCCAGCTCCGGAGGGCGCAGGACGAGGTGACCGCGCTGCTCCGCATGCGGCGGAACGTCAAGCCCGACGCCCCGAACAACTTCGAGGTGGACACCAACGAGTCCATGACCCGGACCTTCAACAACCTGAGCAACGTCATCACCGCGGCCAGCTTCGGGATCTGCCTCCTGTCTCTGGTGGTGGGCGGGATCGGCATCCTGAACATCATGCTGGTGAGCGTGACCGAGCGGACCCGGGAAATCGGCATCCGCAAGGCGCTGGGCGCGAAGCGGCGGCGGATCCTCGGCCAGTTCGCTCTGGAGGCGGTGACCCTCTCGCTGTTCGGCGGAGTGCTGGGTCTCGTGCTCGGGCTGTCGCTGACCGCGCTCGGGCGCTGGGCTTTCGGCTTCCCGATGACGGTTCCTCCCTGGGCGATCGCGCTGGCGCTGGCGATGAGCAGCGGGGTCGGGCTGGTGTTCGGCATCTACCCCGCGGCACGCGCGGCGCAGCTGGACCCGGTCGAGGCGATGCGGAGCGAGTAGGCTCCCAGCGACCGTGTACGCACGCGCTTTGCCCTTCCTCGGGCTCGGCCTCTCCAGCAACCTCGATCCGGCCGTCGAGCCGGACCCCTGGGCGCTGCACGCCGCCACGCCGGGGCTGTTCGACCTCGTGGAGTACAGCGCGCCGCTCGAGCTCGAGCAGGCGAAGCAGCAGGCGGGGCTCTTCGGAGCGCTCCTCGACGCGCGGGCGCGGCTCCCGGTCCTCTTCCATCCGGTCCATCTCAACCTGGCCGGGCCCGAGCTCGAGCCGGCCGAGCGGCTGGTCGCGCTCGACGCGCATGCCCGCGCGGTGGGCTCGCCCTGGGTGGGGAACGACGTGGCCTGGTGGCACGTCCGAGGGCAGGCGCTGCCCGGCTATCTCTACCTCCCGCCGCCGTTCAGCCCGGCGGGGCTGGAGGTGGCCTGCGCGCATGCGCTCCACGTGGCCTCGGCGCTGTCGGTCCCGCTGGCGCTCGAGAACCCGGTGGTGGTGCGCCGGGACGGGCCGCTGCACGTCCTGGACTTCATGGGCCAGCTCCACGCCCGCACCGGGTGCCCGCTGGTGCTCGACGTGGGCCACCTGGTCGCGGCGCAGCTGGCGTCCCGGCTCCCGCTCGAGACCGGGCTCGACGGCTTTCCCTTCGAGGCGGTGATCGAGGTGCACGTGGCGGGGGCGGTCATCACCCACACGCCGGACGGCCGCGGGGTCTACATGGACGACCACGGACAACCGCTCCGGAGCGAGGTGCTGGCCCTGCTCGCCGAGGTGCTGCCGCGGTGCCGGGCGCTGCGGGCGCTGGTGTTCGAGGGCGACGGGCACCCGGCGAGCGCCGCCCGCCGCACGCTGGCCACGCTCCGGATGATGCTTGAGCCCGTGGCCGAGCGCGCGGCCATCGAGCTGCCGCCTCCTCGCGGTCCAGCCCCGCCGCTGCCGGCGCACGCGGCCGACCTGGCCTGGCGACGATTCGACCAGGTGCACGGGCGGGCGACGCCGACCGAGGACCCGGTGGGGGTCCGGGCCGAGCAGGGGCTGCGGCTGGCGGTGACGATGGAGGCGCTCGATGCGCGCTGGCCGCTGTCGCGTCCGCTGCTGGCGCCCTCACGGGCAGCGTTGGAGCGGTTCCTCGGGTCGGATGCGTTCCGGAACGCGTTCGCCGCCGGCCAGCCCCTCGACACGGCCTGGGCCGGCTGGGCGCGGGCCGAGGTGCGCGGGTCCGGCGCGCCGGAGCTGGCGACGGCGCTCGCCTTCGACACCTGGGCCCAGGGTCTCGCGCGTGCCCCCGGCGGGAGGAGCGGCGTCTTCGCCGCGGATCTCGGCGAGGCGCTCTTCGCCGCGCACGCGCTCCGCCGGCACCTCGCGGCGCGGGCCCTGGGGGAGGGCGTGGTGCCGGAGGGCGCGCTGGAGGGGTTGGCGCAGGCGGTCCGCCGTGCTCCCACACGTCCCTGGTGGGTGCATGCGCGGTGGAACCGGGGCCGGCTGGAGGTGGGAGAGCGTGGGCTGGACCCGCCCGGGGCACCGGGGGAGACTTCCGGTCCGACATGAACCGCAACCTGGCCATCGTCCTCCTGGTGGTGATCGTCGGCTTCAGCGCGGCTGGAGTCGTGGGGTACCGCCGCGCCACCGAAGCGCAGGCGCAGGCGGGCAAGGAGATCGCCGCGCTCCGGCTCCGGACCGAGGCGCTGGAGCGGGCGGGGTGGATCCGCAGCAACCCCGACGCCGAGTCGTACAAGAACGACATCAAGGGCTACCTGCGCTGGTACTTCGAGCAGGTCTCGGCCCAGCACGCGAAGTTCGGCGGCAACCCCGCCTACGACGACTACCTGAAGGACATGGAACGCAAGGCGAAGGCCCAGGCCGAGGCGGAGCTGCCGCAGCTCCCGGACGGCCGCCCGCGCGGGCCCATGGCGAATCCGGTCAACCGCAAGGCCTTCTGGGAGTGGGAGAAGGCGATGTTCGACCGGATGCGCACCGGCAAGTACGCCCCGGTGCTCACCGGCACGGACAAGGGGCTCCGCCTCGACATCGTGTCGGCCGACGTGGTGATGGTGGGCAACAAGCCGAAGATCCGCTTCCCGCTCGTGCTCTGGGGCGCCCAGCGCGAGACGCGCGAGGACGAGCGGAGCGGCGTGAAGCGAGTGCTCACCTGGGCCGAGTTCGCCACCACCTTCCGGCTCCTGGACGACAAGGGGAAGCTCTACGGCGAGATGAGCACCGGCAACCCCGGAATGCGCAACGACTACCCCGAGCGCCTCATCGCCGAGTTCCCGCCCCAGACCGTGCTCGGCCAGTACGAGCTCGATCCGGTGCCGGCCAACGTGAGTCAGATGGAGATGCTGGTCGCGGTGCGCTCGCACGCGCCGACCGGCGGGGACATCAACGCCCAGTACAGCTGGAAGCTGCCGGTGCCGGACGACTGGAAGCTCAAGGCGGGCGAGGCCTGGGAAGGGGCCACGGTGACCACGCGGAGCGAGGAGGAGATCGACCCCGCGGTGGCCGCCCGCAAGGGCCAGAAGTAGTCGCCACTCTCGCTGCGGCCGTCCTGGTCGCGACGACTGCGGGCCTGAGCGTTCTGACGTAGGACCTGGGACGCGGCCGCCGTGACTTAGAGCACGGCGAAGTGGCTGGCCAGGCAGTGGATGGCCAGGTCGCCGGACTCGTCCAGCAGCGCCACGTCGAGGCGCGGGCTCACCGCCATGGCCCGCACCCCGCGACCCGCGGGGAGCTCGGCCAGCACCCGCCCGTTGCGCACGTCCATCGCGCGGACCACCGGGCCAGCGGCGAGCACCACGCCGTGCTCGAGGGCGGGCGGCACTGCGGCCGGCGCGACCCCCGCCGCCCCCGCGCGCCACACCGGCTTCCCGTCGCGCCGGACCCGGACCGCGGCGCCGCTCGTGCCCACCACGAGCAGCTCCGCGCCCGCGCGGAGCAGGCCCGCCGGTCGGTCCGGCACCGCGACCGCGCGCTGCCAGAGCACCCGGCCCCGCACGTCGAGGCAGGCCAGGGTGGGGCGGTCCTCGTGCAGCCCGGCGATCCACGCGCGGGCGCCGCCGGCGGTGGGGGCCACGGCCTGGTGCAGGGGGAGCTCGGTGAGCCAGCGCACCTCGCCGAGCACCGGGTCCAGCGCGAGCAGCGCCGAACGGTCCTCGCGCCCGAGGGGGACCAGCACCACCGGTCCCCACGACAGCGCGGGGCCGGTGAAGGGCAGGGGGGCGGCCACGCGGAAGCGCACCGTGCCGTCATGGAGGTCGAGCCCGGTGAGGACGCCCGATTCCGAGGCAGCGAGGACGGTGACGCCGGAGAGCGCGAGGTGGAGCCGCCGCGTCCGCGCCGGCAGGAAGGACCAGCGCTCCCGGCCGGTGAGCACGTCCACCGCGCGCACCCCCCGCCGCTCGACGCCGAAGAGGAGCAGCTGCTCGGCAGTGATGGCCACCGGGTCCAGTGCCGCGCCGTCGTGTGGCTGGAACCAGCGGGGATTGGCGTCCTGCGGACCGTAGCCGTAGAGGCGACTGCGCGTGGCGGCGACGGCGCGACCCTCGGGAGCGGCGGCGCCCCCCCGTGGGGTGGGCCGGTGCAGCCGCAGCTTTCCGTCCCAGCCGACCACGTCCATCCCGCGGTCGGAGACGAGGACGACGCTCGCGTCCGTCGCGACCAGCGTGGCCGGGCCCGGGCCGGCGAGGCCCGGGGCATGCGCTACCGGAAGGAAGCGAAGGCGACGGATGCTGCCCTCGCGCCGCAGCGGCCGGACCGCCCGGGTGGCGCGGGCGGGCCTTCGCCGCTTGACCGGGGCACGTTCCCGCTTCTCGCCGGTCAGGGGACGGAGGAGCGCCAGGCCCGCCTCGGACCGCGCGACGAGCTCTTCCAGGTGCGGGTTCCTCCGCTGGCCCGGAATCGCCCAGCGCACCGCGCGCGCGGCGGAGGCGCCGAGCGAGAGCAGCGCCCGGGCGACGTCCTCGGCGGACCAGGGAAGGGTCTCCTTGCCCAGCGTCCACCCCGGACTCCGCAGGGACACCCGGGAGGGTCCGTCCGGCAGATGGATCTCGATCGTCTCGACGCTCGTTCCCAGCGCCCGCTGCACCTCCTCGCCGCAGCGAACCAGCTCCAGCACGTGGAGGAGCACGGGTCCCTTGAGCTGCCAGCCCTCCGGCGCGCCGGAGACCCAGATGCGCCCCGAGCCGAGGAGCGCCCCCAGCGCGGCGGCGTGTCCGCGCGGGGCTCGCTCGAGCAGTCCCGAGCCGTCCGTCAGCTGCAGCACCAGCGCCCGGCCGGACGCGCCGAGGCGGACGCCGAGCGGGGCCGCCGGCCGTGGCGGCGCCAGGCGCGAGGGATGCCGGAGCGCGCGGAGGCGTTCGCGGACCGCGCGCCGGCTCGCCGCAGGGACGGGGGACTCCTCGAGGTCGCTGAGGAACTGCTCGCCCATCCGCACCACGGCCTCGCACCACTCGGACCAGTCGAGCCGCACGCGGCGCACGAGCCGCGCGGGCCGGGCGAGCGACGCGATGCGCAAGGCGCACCCGTCCTCGGTGTTCTCCAGACAGAGGACGAGCCCCGACTCCGGCAGCGAGACGTCGGCCATCGCCGTGCCGCGCGCGAGGGCGCCGGTGCATCCGAGGAGGGCCTCGACCAGCGGGAGGAGCGGCTCGTCCTCGGCCCCGTCGACCAGGGCGACCCCGTCCAGCTCGAGAGACACCGAATCGTGCGGGGCGGTCCCGCGCTCGCGGGTCCAGCGTCGGCCGATCCGGATGCGGAGCATGCGAGAGTGGCGGTGCTTTGCACGGGCGGTGACGCCCTGCAAGCGCAGTTCCGCGCTGATCGCCGGCCCGAATGTCTACATCTGCGACGAATGCATCGCGCTCTGCAACGACATCCTCGCCCAGGAGCAGCCGCCATCAGCCGGAAGCTCTCCTTCCGCGCCCGGACAGTCGCTCGTCGAGCCGTCGGCTGCGCTTCGGCCGCGGAAGACCGCGCTCCAGCAGGCGGTCGACGGCCTCAAGGAGATGGTGGCGCACCTCCCGGACCGACCGGCCGTCGTCTCGTTCGCGCTGACGATCTTGGACGCGTCGGTGCAGCCGTTGGAGGCCGGAGTGAGGAGGAGGCAAGGCGGCGGGCTCAATCCCTCCGGTTGATTGACCCAGGCTGAGGGTCCCGCTACCTTCCCGCGCCCACATGACTTTCTACGAGGCCGCACTCCGGGTCCTGGAGGCTGCCGGCCAGCCGCTCACCTCGGTTGAGATCACCGAGCGGTCGATCGCCCAGGGCCTTCTCAGCCACGTCGGGAAGACGCCGGAACAGACGATGCTCTCCCGTCTGGCGGCGATGGCCCGTCGCGCCCGGGATCGCCGCGTCACCGTCACCGCAGCCGACACCTTCGCCCTCACCGACTGGGGGCTTCCCGAGGACGCCGCCGCGCTGGAGGCGATGTCCGCACCGTACGAGCACCCCGAGGAGGGGCACCCTCCGCTTCGCCCGGTCGAGCGCCACCCCGAGCCGCGCAACGAGAACGTCCGCGGCATCGGCCGGCAGGAGCGGCGGCGCCGCGCCGAGGAGGAGGAGCGCGGCAAGAAGCGCCGCTACCCGCCGGTCCCCGAGGTCGCCTTCGAGCTCCTGGGAGAGGCGGATTCCCCGCTCGCGGCCTCCGAGGTGCTCCGGCTCGCCCGCGAGCGGCAGCTGGCCTCGGACGAGCTCCAGCCCGAGGCGCTCCTCATCAGCCTGGCCGAGGAGAACCAGCGCCGCATCGACGCCGGCCGTCGCCCCAACTTCGCGATCGACCCCACCGGCGCGCTCATGCTCGAACGGGACGACGCCCCGGTCGCCGAGGTGCAGTCCGCCTTCGCCCGGGCGCTGGAGCTGCCGTTCAGCGACGGGCGCATCGTGTTCCGCCAGCCGCTGCCCTCGGCGCCGGAGGCCCTGGCCGACGACGGGCTGGTCCACGCCGCGAAGAGCGCGGTCAAGGAGGCCCGCCGGGCGACGGCGCGCGCACTGCGCGCGCACCTGGCCTCGCTCGAGCACGGTACGGTGGAGAAGGCATGCGTGAAGATGCTGCATGCGCTCCATTTCCGGGAGATCAAGGTCGCCAAGCGCGGCAACCACGGCCCGCTGCTCACCGCCCGCCGCAAGGACGGGAGCCTCGAGCTGCGCTGGACGATCCGCATCCACCGCGGGAACGGCCCGGTGGAGCGCCGCGCCGTCCAGGACTGCCGCCGCGACCTCCAGCACCAATCGGCCCACGCCGCGCTGCTCATCGCGACCGGTGATCTCCGGAGCGACGCGCGCTCGGAAGCCCTCTCCGGCGTGCCGGTGCATGTCTGGGCCGGCGAGGGGCTGGCGGAGAAGTTCCTCGAGTCGCACACCGGCGTCCGCGTGGTCTCCCTCGAGCTGTTCGAGCTGGACCGCGCCTTCTTCGACGAGGCCGCGCGCGGCGCCGAGGAATCGCGCCGCCGACGCGAGGAGCGCCACCGGGAGCGCGAGGAACGGGCGGAGCCCGTCGAGCCGCCGGAGCCCGTGGAGGCGTCCGCCGAGGACGACGAGGGCGGTGAGGAGGAAGGCGACGAGGAGGGTCCGGAGGAGACCGGGCCCGAGGGTGCCGCCGCCGGGGGAGCCGAGGGAGGTCCGGCCGCCGCGGGCGAGGCCGGGAGCGCCGAACGCCGCCGTCGCCGGCGACGGCGGAGGGGCCGGCGTGGCCGCGGTCGAGAGGGGGCCCCCGGTGCTCCGGGAACCGATCCGGCCGCCGCCGCTGGCAACCCGCCCTCCGGAGGGACCCCCGGAGGCCAGGACTCCCCCCCGGGGTCTGCGCCCGAGTCCGCGGCGCCCCCCTCGGAGGCACCGTCGGGTGGCGGGCAGTCCACCGCTCCCGACCAGGGGTAGACCGCCCACCGAGAGCGGACGGCGCAGCCGCAGGCGGGCTCGCCTTGTTACACTCCGGGCCTGTGTTGAGGACCGCGTCCGTCGCTGCCGGGCTGCTCCTGCTCGCCGGGTGCAAGCCGCCCCCGCATCCGGTTGAGCGGGTGGAGGTGGTCGCCGCCTCCCTGGCCGAGGCGCAGGTCCTGGCCCTCACCCCGTCGCAGCTGCAGAGCGAGCTGTCGAGGCGGCTCGTGCCCGACCGCGGCTTCAAGCTCCTCGACTCCAGGAGCCGAGGCGAGGAGGGGGCGGTCCGCCTCACCCTGGAGGTGGACGCCGTTCAGGAGCAGACCAACGCCTCCGGCCTGCCGGCGATGGAGGAGGTGACCGCCTCGCTCGGCATCCGCCGGAGCACGGAGGAGGGGGTGGAGCGCATCGCGCTCCAGGCCAGCCGGACCCAGGCGGTGGAGGGCGACGCGCTCGAGGGTCGTCAGGAGGCCGCTCGCCGGGCCCTGGACCAGGTGCTGGACCGTCTGGTGAAGGAGGCGCGGGTTCACCTCGACGCCCGGAAGCGCGACGACGCGCGGCTGGTGAAGGACCTCCGGGCCGCGGACCCGCTGGTCCGTGACGCCGCGGCGGCGGCGCTGGTCTCCCGCCGGAACCGTGCCGCCATCCCTGCGCTGGTGGAGCGGCTGCGCGGCGACGATCCGCTGGAGGTCCGCCGCGCCATCGGCGGGCTGGTGGAGCTGCAGGCCCGCGAGGCGGTGCCGGAGCTCATCGAGATCAGCCGGGGCAAGGACCCGGGCTTCTTGCGCGAGCTGGTCTACGCACTGGGGGCCATCGGCGGGGAGGAGGCCCAGGCCTACCTGTACACGATGTCACAGGGGCACGATCAGCCCGCGGTGCGCGACGCGGCCCGGCAGGCGCTGGAGGAGATGGGGCGGCACGGCCACCGGGGCGGACCGCCCGGGCCCTCCCGGAATGCCAGCCTTGCTCCCGGGGGAAGCGCCCGGTGACCCTTCGTCACTGGGCGGTGCTCGCGGCAGGGCTGCTCGGGTGTGCGCACGAGTCCGCGCCGCCGGGGGCCTCTCCGGCGGCGCCGGCCACCGCCGGTCGGCTGCCGGACTCCGCTCGCTACTTCCCCCTCGCGGTGGGGAACCGCTGGACCTACGACGCGACCTACCTCGGCGAGCGCTCCACCCGCCGGGTGGAGGTGGTCGCCTTCCGGGACGGCAGCTACGTGGACCGGGACGGTCGCTCCCTCCGCGTGGACCGTGAGGGCGTCCGCGACCAGGTGCGTTACCTCCTCCACGAACCGCTCACCACGGGTGCGACCTGGACCAGCGTGGTGGCTCCGGGGTCCGCCGAGCACTACCGGGTCCTCTCGGTCCACGCTCCTTGCGAGACGCCGGCGGGGAAGTTCCCGGACTGCGTCGAGGTGGAGAGCCGGACCATCGCCGACCCGAGCACGCCGGGCCGCCTCCTGGTCAACCGGGTCACCTTCGCCGCCGGCGTGGGCATCGTCCGGGTGCGGACGGCGCTGGAGGACGGAGCGAGGAGCGCTCCCACGGCGGAACTCGTCCTCACCTCGTTCGAGGTCGCACCGCTCCGGTGAGCGAGGGCCCGCGGGAACGCCGGGCTGTGGCACCGGGATGTTAAACTCCACGGCCGACGCCCGGACCGATGGTACCCCTCGATCGCCAGGACGCGACCCACGCTCAGCTCGTGCTGGAGATGCTGCTCGAGTCGGGCACGGACTTCGCCTCTGGTGAGGCGCTCTCCGGGAAGCTCGGGCTCTCCCGCACCGCGGTCTGGAAGGTGGTGAACGCGCTTCGCGACCGGGGCTACGCGATCGAGGCGGTGCCCTCGCGCGGGTACCGGCTGGTGCGGGTCCCGGACCGGCTGACCGGGCTGGAGATCCTCCCGCTGCTGGAGACGCATGACCTGGGCCGCGCGGTGCACGCCTTCGACTCGCTGGGGAGCACGAGCGAGCACGCCTTCCGCCTGGCCGCCGAGGGCGCCGAGCACGGCGAGGTGGTGGTGGCCGAGACGCAGACCGCGGGGCGCGGGCGGCGTGGCCGCACCTGGGCCTCGCCGCCGGGCAAGAACCTCTACACCTCGCTGATCCTCCGGCCCGAGCTGCCGCCGCAGCGCGCGCCCGAGCTCACCCTGCTCGCCGCGGTCGCGGTGGCCGAGACGCTCCGGGGCGAGGGCGTCAAGGCGACCATCAAGTGGCCCAACGACCTCCAGGCGGGGGTGAAGAAGATCGCCGGAATCCTGACCGAGCTCTCCGCGGAGGCGGACCGGGTGCACTTCGTGGTGCTGGGCATCGGGGTGAACCTGAACGCGGCGTCCTCGGACTTTCCGCCCGAGATTGCCGAGGTGGCGACGAGCGTGACCCGCGTGCTGGGTCGCCGGGTGAACCGCGCGGCGTTCCTTGCCCGGATGCTCGGGGGCCTCGAGCAGTGGCTGGACACCCACGAGCAGGAGGGCTTCGAGCCGGTGCGGGAGCGCTGGCGCGAGCTGTCGTCGACGCTGGGTCAGGAGGTCCTGGTCAAGGCGGAGCGGCGCGAGCTCCGGGGAGTGGCCGAGGACATCGACACGGACGGAGCGCTCCTCCTCCGTACCGAGGACGGCGTGGAGCGGATCCTCGCCGGAGACGTGGAGCAGGTCCGATCCCGCCTCCGGCCCTAGGGCGATGCTTGACTCCGACCCCCGACCGCTGCCCTCTTAGGGCCCGATGCTCCTCACCATCGACGTCGGAAACACCAACACTGTCCTCGGGGTCTTCGACGGACCGAAGCTGATCGACCACTGGCGGCTGGCCACCGAGGCCCGCCGCACCGCGGACGAGTACGGGCTATGGATCCGCCAGGTCCTCCAGTGGGCGGGCATCGCCGCCGAGGGCATCAAGGCGGTCGCCGTCTCCAGCGTCGTGCCCCCGATGCAGTTCTCCCTGGAGCAGATGAGCAAGCGCTACTTCTCCTTGGCGCCGCTCTTCGTGGGGCCGGGAGTGAAGACCGGGATGCCCATCCTCTACGACAACCCGCGGGAGGTGGGCGCCGACCGGGTGGTGAACGCCGTGGCGGCGTACGAGAAGCACCGGGGCGGGCTCATCGTCGTGGACTTCGGAACCGCGACCACCTTCGACGCCGTCAACCCGAAGGGGGAGTACCTCGGCGGCAGCATCTGCCCCGGGGTCACGATCTCCATGGAGGCGCTGTTTCAGAACGCCGCCAAGCTCCCGCGCGTCGAGTTCGCCCGTCCGCCCGCGGTGCTGGGGAAGAACACCGTGCACTCGATGCAATCCGGACTGGTCTATGGCTACGTGGGCATGGTGGACGGCATCTGCGAGCGGATGACCCGTGAGCTGGGATTCCCGGTCCGGGTGGTCGCCACCGGCGGCCTGGCGAGCCTCATCGCCGGCGAGTCGCGCTGCATCCAGGAGGTGGACGAGTTCCTCACCCTGGAGGGGCTGCGCATCATCCACGAGCGCAACCACGGCCATGTTTGAGCTCTCCCCGACCCTCAGGAAGCACGTGGATCCCGGCTCGCCCGTCCCCATGCGGATGATGGCCGCCAAGGCGCTGGTCCCGCTGCCGCCGCCGGACATGATCACCGCCCTGTTCCTCCTCACCGCCGACGCGGACGAGAAGGTCCGCACCACCGCGGCGGAGTCGGCGAGCAAGCTCCCGGACCGCATCCTCAGCTCGGCGCTTCGCGACGAGGAGGTGGAGCCGCCGGTGCTGGGCTGGTTCCTGGACCGGATGGCGGAGCTGGACGTCTACGCCGAGATGCTGGTCCTCAACGCGTCCACGCCCGACGACGCCCTGGCGCGCGCCGCCTCGCACTGCGGGATGCGGACGGCGGAGATCATCGCCCAGAACCAGCTCCGCCTGCTCCGGCACGAGGACATCGTTCGACAGCTGTGCCTCAACCCGCGCTGCGGCCCGGCGCTGATCGACGGGGTATGCGACTTCTCCGTCCGCTCCGGCCTGCTCCTGGCCGACGTTCCGCAGATGCGGCAGGCGCGGGTGCGCATCTTCGGGCCCGAGGCGGCGGAGGCGCCGCCCGATCTCGGCCCCACCGCCGACGAGATCATCGCGGAGTACGGGGAGCTGGCGGACGAGAACGCTCCGCCCATGGAGGAGGGGAAGCGGCTCACCCTCGCTCAACGGGTCATGAAGATGAGCATCGCGGAGAAGATCAAGCTGGCCACCAAGGGCAACAAGGAGGCCCGGAGCTATCTCCTCCGCGACAGCAACAAGCTGGTGGCGGTGGCGGTCATCCGCAGCCCGAAGATCACCGACGGCGAGGTGCTGGCGGTGGCCAACAACCGCGCCGCCCAGGACGACGTGCTGCGCGTGGTCTACAACAACCGGGAATGGCTGAAGGACTACCGGGTGAAGGTGGCGCTGACCAAGAACCCGAAGGTGCCGCTCCCGGTGGCGATGAAGTTCCTGGCCCAGCTTCGCGAGTCGGAGGTGAAGGAGCTGACGAAGAACAAGAACGTCCCCTCCGGCGTGCAGCTGATGGCCCGGAAGATGCTCGACAAGAAGAACGCGCCGAAGAAGGAGGAGAAGTGACCGCTGCAGGCGCTCGGAGCGGTTCCCGTCGTCAGGCGGGACGGACTCAGGCGACCGCGGGCTCGTCGGTCCCGGCCTCGGGCTCGCCCGGGACGGCCTCGAGCGACGCTCCGCCCGACTCGGGCCCGGCGGTGGGAGCTTCGGCGAGGAGCTGGCTGGCCACGTTGACCGCCTTCAGGGCCTTCTCCCGGGCCCGCTCCTCCGCCTTGAGGCGGGCGTAGAGCCGGGTGACACGCTCGCGGTTTTTCCGGCCGTCGTCCTCGAGCTCGGCCACGCGCGCGTGGAGGGACTCCAGCTCCTCGGGGGTCGCCGCCGGCGGGGGCTGCTCACGGAGCCGCGCCAGCTCGGACTCGGCCACCTCCGCACGCTCGCGCATGTCCTGGGCCTGGCGCTCGGCCCCCTCGGCGTGGGCGCGGTTGAGCTCCAGATCCCGCTGCGCGGCCGCCAGCTGCTCCTCCAGCGCGCGACGGGCCTCGTCGGCCTCTGGCTGCCCGCCGCCCTGGAGCGCCTGCTCCAGCCGCCGCCGCTCCTGGACCGCCTGGTCCAGCCGGGCCTGAAGGGCCTTCAGCTGTCCGTCGCGGCGGCCGAGCTCGGCCTTGAGCTCCAGCTCGCGCTGCTCGGACTGGGCATGCTGGTCCCGCAGGTCTCCCACCAGCTGCTCGGCGGCGTGAAGCTCCGAGCGCAGCCGGAGCAGCTCGTCGGTCTCGCCCGTCGCGCTCGACGCTTCGCCCGCCTCGCCGCCGAGCTCCTCCTGCGCCGCCTGGACCTCGGCGGCGAACGCCCGGGCCTGTTCGTCCTCGGCGGCGGAGAGGTCCCCGGGGGCGAGCACGAGCTCGTCGGATTCCTGGGCGGGGACCGTGGCCGGCGGCGCTTCCGCGGCGTGGGTGGCGCGGCTGAACTGCACCACCGTCGGGCCTTCCTCGTCGGAGGTCAGCCCCGAGAAGTCCTCCTCGGCAGGCGTCGCGGCACGAGTGGCCGGCTGCCGGGCGGCCGCGGGTGGGGGCGGGGACGGCGCGTCATCGAACGCCGCGTCGATGAGGTCCAGGTCCGGATCGCCGCTGACCGTCGCCTCCTCCTCCAGCACCAGGGGCGTCTCCTCCGAGGAGCCGGAGAGCCGGGCGACCGCGGACAGGGCGCGGGGGATGTCCAGCGGCTTGGGGAGGTACTCGTCCGCCCGGTTCTTCAGCCGGGCGTGGGCCTCGAAGCCCTCGGGGTTGCCCACGATGATGACCGGAATCGACTTGAGGGCGTCGTCCTTCTTGAGCTTTCCGGCGAGGAGATAACCGTTCTGGCCGCCGGGCAGCTCCACCGCGAGCAGCACCACGCCGGGCGGCCGGCGCCGCAGCAGGTCCAGCACGCTGCGCCCGTCGGTCGTCTCCTCGACGGTGTGCCCGCGCTGCTGGAGTGCCGAACGGAGACGGCTCGAGAGGGAGGTGTCTCCCTCGACAATCAGGACGTGGGTGGGCACGAGGCCAAAAGGCTAAGGCCACGCACCCACGCTGGGCAAACTTCAGTTCTGGAAGCCCGCTGGAATCAGCTCGAGGGTCGGGTTCCGGGGAGGGATGGGAAGCATCGGCCGCTGCCGTGGCGATGGGACCGCCTCCGGCGGAGGGGGCGCCGGAGCGGTGGGGTCGATCTCCCGGAGCGTGCGGCGCAGGTCCGCCTCGTCCATGTCCGAGACCAGCTCGTACACCAGACCACCCGAGCGCCAGCTGGCGATGCTGACGCCGCGCACGTTGCGCACGCCCACCTGCGGCCACGCCGCGACCGACGGAATCTCGCGCTCCGCGTCCTCGACGACGAAGAGCCCCAGCCGGCGATCCTCGCCGCGCTGCTGGGACGGCAGCTGGTAGACGACGTAGGCCGCCTCGTGCTCGCGCAGGTTCGACAGGCGCGCTCCGGCAATGGTCGCTCCCGGAACGTGGGGCAGGGCGACGCGGGTGCTCATCTGGTCGCCGAACCAGCGCTCGACGTCGGCGCGGCTGGCGGTGGTGAGCTCGTAGGGGAGCCGCCGCTGGTAACGGAGCGCGGCATCCTCGAGGAGCTGTTCCCGGTGGCCGGGCCGCTGCTCGAGATAGACCACGCCCGCCGCCGCGGCCGCGAGCGCGAGGCTTCCCCAGCGGGCCCAGGACAGCATCTGGACGCGGCGGCTCTCCCGGCGGATCCCGGCGCGGAGCATGGCCCGGAGGGCCTCCGGGGCGGGGGCCCGGGTACGGAGCTGGGCGCTGCGGCGCAGGGCGCCCTGGAAGGCGGCCTCGCGTGACAGCCGTCCCCGGCAACCGACGCAGGCCGCCACGTGGCCCTCCAGGTGCCTGCGCTCCGTCTCGTCGAGCTCGCCGTCCAGGTATGGATAGATGAGCGGGTCGAGGTCGATGCAATTCATTGGGCGGCCCCGCGGGGCTCGGGCAAATGTCTAGCCCGGGAATCCCCGATCTGGCCAGCGGACGACCTGGAAGAGCCCGTCAGCCCGTACGGCGACGGCGGTACGCGCCCAGGTCGACCGGGGCCTCTGGGGCCTCGGGTGTCTCCGCGGGGACAACACCCTGACCGGCGGCGTAATCCCGAAGAGACTTCTGGAGCGCCTTTCGCCCCCGGAACAGCCGGCTCATCACCGTTCCGACGGGGACGTCGAGGATCTCGGCGATCTCCTTGTAGGAGAACTCCTGCAGGTCGGCGAGGATGACCACCAGACGGAAGTCGATGGGCAGCCCGTCGATGGCCCGGAGCACGTCGTCCGAGAGCAGACGGTCGAACATGTACTGCTCGGGGTTGGCGGCGTAATCACTCGCGTCCCGGCTGATGAAGGCCTCGTGGACGGCCTCCCGCTCGGAGCCCTCGGTGACGTTCCGCTCCTTCACCTTGCGGCGGTACCGGTTGATGAAGGTGTTGGTGAGGATCTTGAAGAGCCAGGCCTTGATGTTGGTGCCGCGCTCGAACTTGTCGAAGAAGCGGTAGGCCCGCATGCAGGTGTCCTGCACGAGGTCCTCGGCGTCCCGGTCGTTCTTGGTCAGCCGGAGCGCCGCCGAGTACAGCGGGTCCAGGTGGGCCAGCACCAGCCCCTCGAACTCCTGCTTGGTGCGATGGTTGTGGCGAAAGTCCAAGTCCCGCTCCTCCCTGGCGACGCCCAACACCGACGGCCAGGCGAACGTTGCTCTTCAGATACGGGGCCAACGCCGGATTGCGTCACCGATTGCTGAAAAAAGGTGACCCTCCGGGCGGAGGGCAACCGAGCGACCGAGCCGCTACTTCCGGGAGAGAGCCTGCTCCAGGGGCACGTAAGGGTAGCCCAGATCCCGGGCGACGGCATCGTAAGTGACCGATCCGCCATAGGTATTCAGCCCACGGGCGAGGGCCTTGTCCTGGCGGATGGCCTCCCCCAGCCCCAGGTCGGCGATGCGCCGGGCGTAGGGGCGGGTGACGTTGGTGAGGGCGAAGGTCGAGGTCTGGGGGACCGCGCCGGGCATGTTGGCCACGCAGTAGTGGACGACGCCGTGGACGACGTAGGTGGGGTTGTCGTGGGTCGTGGGCCGGCAGGTCTCGATGCATCCGCCCTGGTCCACCGCCACGTCCACCACCACCGCGCCGGGCACCATCTCGCGGATGAGGTCCTCGCGGACGAGCTTCGGCGCCTTGCCGCCGGGGATGAGCACGCCTCCGATGACCAGATCTGCCTCGCGCACCGCCCGGGCGATGGTCTCCGAGTCCGAGGACAGCACCTCCACCCGGCCGAGGAAGACGTCGTCGAGATAGGCGAGCTGACCCTGGTGGATGTCGAGGATGGTGACGTCCGCGCCCATTCCCACGGCGATCTTCGCCGCGTTCGTGCCCACCACGCCGCCGCCGAGGATGGCCACCCGCCCGCGGCGCACACCCGGGACGCCGCCGAGGAGGATGCCCTTCCCGCCGTGCTCCTTCTCCAGGCACATCGCCCCGACCTGGATCGACATGCGGCCGGCGACCTCGCTCATCGGGCGGAGCAGCGGGAGGCTGCCGTCGTCGAGCTGGATGGTCTCGTAGGCGACCGCGGCGACCTTCTTCTTCAGCAGAACCTTGGTCAGCTCGGGGTCGACGCCGGCGAGGTGGAAGTAGGTGTAGACGATCTGCCCTTCCTGCATCCGCGCGTACTCGGGCGCGATGGGCTCCTTCACCTTGACGATCATCTCCGCGCGCTTCCACACCTCGTCCGCCGAGGAGATGAGCTGCGCGCCCGCCCGCGCGTAGTCCGCGTCGGGGAGGCCCGACCCGATGCCGGCGCCCGACTCGACGAGGACCTGATGGCCAGCATCGACGAGCGCCTTCACCGCGCCCGGAACCATGCCGACCCGGTACTCGCGAACCTTGATCTCCTTGGGGACACCGACGATCACGGGACGAACCCTCCGCTGCTCTGGTGAGGAAGCGCGGGGGGCCAGACCACAGGGATGTCCCCCGGGTCAAGCACCGCGCGCGCCGACGCGGGGTGTTAGGAGTGGCCGTCGCCATGCCGCCGTCCCGGACACCCGCGCTGCTCGTCACCGACCCCTCGGGGAAGGTTCTCGAGCATCCGCGGCTGCTGGCGACCGTCCGGTCGGGAGACGAGGTCCTGCTCCCGCCCGAGCCCGCCATCCCGCTGCCCGAGGGTGGACGGCTGGTGCATCTGCCCGGACGGCGCCCGGTGGGGGTGGACCCGGAGACCGGAGAGCTGGTGCTCGTCTCCGAATTCCAGGCTGGCCGCCGGCGCTTCGTCCCCCACGCTGTGGGAGCGCTCGTCCCCCCGGGATGGACCCGGACGTACCTCCCGGGGGAGGTGAAGGGCGACGGTCCGGTGCTCCCGCAGTGGGCCTACACCGGCGCGGGCTGGGATGCGGAACGGGGAACCGCGGTCGCCTGGGCCCTCCACACCGACCGGCGCACGCACTGGGACCCGGGTCGCTTCTCGACGCCCGAGCTGAAGGCGCGGGTCCGGACGGCGCGCGCGGCAGACCCGGAGAATCGGGTCCTGCGGCAGCTCGAGACCTGCGCGCTGGTCTACCGCTGCTTCACCAGCCAGAACCTCTTCTATGGGCGGGACGAGGGTGCGCTGCCCGTCTCGACCATGTGCAACGCCGCCTGCGTGGGCTGCATCTCCGACCAGCCGGAGGACGGCCCGCCGGCCTCGCACGCCAGGATGGACGATGGACCCGATGCGGAGGAGCTCGCGCGGGTGGCGGTGGCGCATCTACGCGCGGCGGGGCCCCGGGCGATGGTGAGCTTCGGGCAAGGATGTGAGGGCGAGCCGCTGACTCGGTATCGGGTCATCGCCCAGGCCATCAGGCGGATCCGCGCCGAGACCTCTCGAGGCTCGCTGCACATCAACACCAACGCCAGCCTCACCGCCGGGCTCGCTGCTCTGTACGACGCGGTGCTGTACTCCATCCGCGTCTCGCTCAACTCTGCGGTGGCGGACCTCTACGAGGCCTACTACCGGCCGGAGAAGTACGGCTGGCGGGACGTGGAGGAATCCATCGCCCTGTCGCGCGAGCGCGGCGCCTATCTGGCCCTGAACGTGCTCACGTTCCCCGGGGTCTCCGACCGCGAGGGTGAGGTGGACGCGCTGCTCTCCCTGGTCCGGCGCCACCGGGTGGACCAGGTGCAGACCCGCAGCCTGTGCATCGATCCGCTCCAGTATCTGGAGGTGGCGCGGGACCGGGGCGCCGGCGGCCGCCCGATGGGCATCGCGCGGATGCTGCGGGTGCTGCGCGAGGGGGCGCCCTGGATCCGGGTGGGAAACTTCGCGCGGGGTCTCGGCGAGCGTGCTCGGCCCGCCGGGGTGGGTGTGGAGCGCTGAAGCCCGACACCCGCCCCGAGGTGGCGTTGCGGGACAGGCCGTCGCGGGCCGCACGACTGGACCGGTCCGGGCCGCCGCGTTGCGAGCGTGGTGGTCCTTCTGGCAGCGTGGCTCCCCGCGCATGCTGATCCTCCTCAAGCCCGACGTCACTCCCGAGCAGCAGGACGCCGTCGAGAAGCACATCCGCAGCCTCGGTTACGTCCCGCACGTCATGCCCGGTGCCACCCGCACCGCGGTGGGCATCACCGGCAACAAGGGCGCGCTCGATCCCGAGCCCTTCCGGATGATGCCGGGAGTCGCCGACGCCATCCCGGTCAGCCAGCCCTTCAAGCTGGTGAGCCGCGAGGTGAAACCCGAGGACACGCTGGTGAGCGTCGGGGACCTCACCATTGGCGGGAACGAGCTCATCGTCGCCGCGGGCCCGTGTTCGGTGGAGACCCGTGAGCAGATCGTCGCCACCGCCGAATCGGTGCGTGCCCAGGGCGCACGGATGCTCCGGGGGGGTGCCTTCAAGCCACGGACCTCGCCCTACGACTTCCAGGGGCTGAAGGCGGACGGGCTGAAGCTGCTCGGCGAGGCGCGGGCGGTGACCGGGCTCCCGGTGGTCACCGAAGTGAAGGACGTGGAGAGCCTCGCCATGGTCGCCGAGGGCGCGGAGATGCTGCAGATCGGCGCCCGGAACATGCAGAACTTCTCGTTGCTCGAAGCGGTGGGCGAGCTGCGGCGGCCGGTGCTCCTCAAGCGCGGGATGAGCGCGAGCCTCAAGGAATTGCTGATGGCCGCCGAGTACATCGTCGCCCGCGGCAACCGGCAGGTGGTCCTCTGCGAGCGCGGCATCCGGACCTTCGAGACGATGACCCGCAACACCTTCGACATCAACGCCATCCCGATGCTCAAGCAGCTCTCCCACCTGCCGGTCTTCGCCGATCCCTCCCATGGGGTGGGAGTGCGGCACGGCATCGCCGCGGTGGCCCGAGCGGCGGTGGCGGCAGGAGCGGACGGGCTCCTGATCGAGGTCCATCCCGATCCGGCGCGGGCGCTGTCCGACGGCGCGCAATCGCTCACCTTCGCCGAGTTCAAGGAGCTCATGTCCGGCGTCCGTGCGGTGGCCGCGGCCATCGGCCGCTCCATCGCGGCTCCCGTGGGCTGACCGTGAGGGTCCGCGTTCGACGGGCATCGCATCTCGGGGCCGACGTCCTCGCCCCGGGCGACAAGTCCATCTCACACCGGACGCTGCTCTTCGGCGCGCTGGGAACGACGCCGATGCAGGTCCGGAACCTCGCTCCGGGCGCCGACGTGCGCTCCACGGGCTCGTGCCTCCGCGCGCTGGGGGTCTCCATCGCCGAGGGCGAGGTGCCGGGCGCGCTGAGCGTCCGCGGGGTGGGCCCGGGCGGGTTCCGGCCTCCGGCGACGGTGCTCGATTGCGGGAACAGCGGGACGACGATGCGCCTCCTGCTGGGGCTGGTCGCCGGTGCGCGCGTCGCGTGCACGCTGGACGGCGACGCCTCGCTCCGCCGGCGTCCCATGCGGCGCGTGCTGGCACCGCTCCGGGCGATGGGAGCCCGGATGGACGGGGAGGAAGGCGCGGAGGACGAGGGGGCGCCGCTGCGGGTCGAGCCGGTGTCGACGCTCCGGGGAATGGCCCACCGGCTCCCGATCGCCAGCGCCCAGGTGAAGAGCGCGCTGGTGCTCGCTGGGCTCGCGGCCGACGGCCAGACGCGGGTGCGGGAGCCCGAGCCGTCGCGCGACCACACCGAGCGGATGCTCGGCGCCTGGGGCGCGCCGGTCCGGGTGGAGGAGGGCGAGGTCGTGACCACCCGTCTGCTCCGCCCTCTGTCGCTCCCCGGATCGCTGGAGGTTCCGGGAGATCCCTCCTCGGCCGCGTTCTGGATCGGCGCGGGGCTGCTGGTTCCCGGATCGGCCGTCGTGGTGCGTGGCGTGGACGTGAACCCGACGCGGACGGGATTCCTGGCGGTGCTGGAGCGGATGGGTGCCCGGGTGGAGCTGGAGCCCGAGCCGTCGCGGGCTGGCGACCCCGTGGCGACGCTGCGGGTCCGGGGCGGCCAGGCGCTCCGGGCGACGGAGATCCGGCCCGCCGAGGTGCCCTCGGTGCTGGACGAGATTCCCCTGCTCGCGGTCGTCGCGAGCCAGGCGAGCGGGGAGACCCGGGTCAGCGGGGCCAGGGAGCTGCGGGTGAAGGAGTCGGACCGGCTGCGGCAGCTGGTGCTCGGGCTTCGGACGATGGGCGCCGACATCGACGAGCTGGACGACGGCTTCGTGCTCCGGGGGCCCGTCCGGCTGCGGGCTGCCGGGATCGACGCCGCGCACGACCACCGCATCGCGATGTCCTTCGCCATCGCGGGGCTGGTCGCCGACGGCGAGACCGAGGTCGAGGGCGCGGAGTGGGCGGACATCTCCTACCCGGGGTTCTTCCGGGAGCTCGGCGCCGCCACGGGGCAGTCGCTCGAGGTGCCCCCGTGAGTGGCGGGACCTCGCTTGCGATGCGCGAGCTGCTCTTCGGGGACATCGCGCCCGACCGGTGGCCGGAGCGGGACGACCTGACCGAGGAGCCCTGGCGCTCCTTCATCGAGGCGCGACGCGCGCTCGGGGCCGGGGACCGCGGCGCGGCCATCGCCCGACTCCGGACAGTCCTCGAGCAGCCGGACCTCGATTCGCGTCAGGTCCTGCAGGCCTGGCACGCGCTCCGCCTCGCAGGTTCGCCGCCCCCGGCGGAGCTGGCGAAGCGGGTCGAGGGCGTCGTGGTGGAGGTGGGCCTCGAGGGCGGTCTGGACCTCCTGGCGGCGTACCGCGACCTCTCCGCCCGCTACGTCAGCTTCAGCGGCGCCGCGATCATCTGGGAGCACCCGGACCGCTCGCTCGACGGGGACATCGAGACCCTGCTCTCGGCCGGCCGGCGCGTGGTCGCGGCGATTGGTCCGTGGGAGCGACCCCGCCCGAGGCCGCCGGGGATGGGCGAGGTGCGGATCAACTTCCTGACCCCCAGTGGCCTCCACTTCGGACAGGGGCCCTACCAGAACCTCGCCTCGGACGGGCTCGGCGGTCCGGTGCTCGCCGCGGCGATCCGGCTGATGCAGGCGCTGATCGGGAAAGCCGGGCCCGGCCAGCCTCCGCGCTAGCCGGGCCTCGTCCCGGCCTGCTGCAGGAACTGGTGCACGAAGGCGATGGCCATGCTGCCCTCGCCGACCGCGGCGGCGACCCGCTTCACCGGGCTGCTGCGGACGTCGCCGCAGGCGAAGATGCCGGGGACGCTGGTCTCGAGGAGGTACGGGTCGCGACGCTCTCGCCAGCGGCCGGCCTTCACCACGGCGTCTCCGGTGAGCAGGTACCCGCGCCCGTCCCGGGCGATCTGCGCGGGGAGCCAGGAGGTCTCGGCGTCCGCCCCGATGAAGACGAAGACACCGGTGCTGGCCTCGCGCCGGACGGCGCCACTGGTGCGATCCACGATGTCGATGGCCTCCAGCTGCTCGCGGCCGTGGATCGCTTGCAGCTCGGCGGAGAGGGCGACGCGGATGTTCGACTTCCCGCAGAGCTGCTCCACCAGGTAGTGGGACATGCTCTTCTCCAGCGAGCTGCCCCGCACCACCAGCGTCACCGTCCGGGCGTGGTTGGCGAAGAACATCGCCGCCTGAGCGGCTGAGTTCCCGGCCCCGATGAGATGGATGTTCTGGTCCTGGGCCATGGTCGCCTCGCTCCGGGACGCGCCGTAGTACACGCCCTTCCCGAGGAGCCGGTCGAACCCGTCGATCGGCAGGCGGCGCCAGCTGACGCCGGTGGCGATGATCATCGTCCGTGCCCGGATCTCGCCGTGGCCCTCGAGGTGAACCGTCCTCGTCCCCGGCTCGATGCCAGTGACCGGACGGGTGACGATGATCTCGGCCCCGAGCCGCCTTGCCTGCTGGAGCGCCCGCCGCGCCAGCTCCTCCCCGGACACCCCGGTGGGGAAGCCCAGGTAGTTCTCGATCCGCGACGAGGTCTCGGCCTGCCCGCCCGGCGCTTCGCGCTCGATGACCAGGGTCCTCAGGCCCTCGGAAGCCCCGTACACCGCGGCCGCCAGCCCGGCCGGCCCCCCGCCCAGGATGATCGTGTCGTACTCGGTGCCCCGGGGGAGGGTCTGCAGCCCGAGCCGCTCCGCCACCTCTCGCGGGCGGGCCCCGAGCAAGGTGCTGCCGTCCTCGCAGTGCAGCGCCGGCAAGTCCGCGGGCCCCGCCGCCGCGCCCGCCCACCGGGAGGCATCGGCCGAGTCGGGGTCCAGCCAGTCGAAGCGGATCTGGTTCCGGGTCAGGAAGGCGTGCAGCTCGCGGCAGGCGGGCTCTCCGCGGCGTCCGAGCACCGTGGCCCGGGACCGGACCGGCGCGGCGGCGATTCCCTGCAGGCCCCCGATGCGCTCCCGGGCCAGCGCCGCCACCCGGGTCAGCGTGTCCGGGAACCGCGCCGCCAGGGTGTGGAACTGCGCCGGATCGATCCGGATGACCCGCGACGGCTCCTGGGCCCGGAAGCTTCCCTGGAAGGGGATGCCGAAGATGATCGGGACCTCGCCGAAGATCTGCCCGGGCGAGCGCCAGCCGATGGTTCGCTCGATCCCGTCGATGGCCTTCCTCACCTCGATCTTCCCGGCAAGGACCAGGAACAGCGCCCGGTCGTCTCCCTCGTGAACGGCGTGCTCCCCGGGGCCGAGGCGGATGTCCGCGGCCGTCCGGGCCACCCGGACCAGGTCCTCCTCCGGAGCCCCGGAGAGGACCGGCACTGCCGCCAGCTCGGAGACATCGATCATGAACCCCTCGACCCGGCCCTCCAGTGTAGCGGCGCGCGAAAACCCGAGAGTACCGGCGAATCCCAATGGGGGATTCGATAACTTGAGGGAATGGCGCTCAACCTGAACTCCCTGCGGCTGTTCCTGGCCGTGGCGACCCACCGTGGCTTCTCACGGGCGGCCCGCATCACCGGGGTGAGCCAGCCGGCCATCTCGAAGGCCGTGCGGCTGCTGGAGCAGCAGGCCGGGGCCCAGCTCCTGATCCGCGCCCCCTCCGGCGTGGCCCTCACGGACGCCGGGACGCAGCTGGCGGAGCATGCGCGGGCACTGTTCGCCGAAGAGCGTGCCGCAGAGGAACGCCTGGAGTCGCTGCGCGGCCTGAGAAGCGGCGTGCTGCGGGTCGGAGCCAGCACGACACTGGCGGACTACTTCCTGCCTCCCATCCTCGGTGAGCTCTACCGGGCCCACCCGGGCCTGGACCTCCAGCTCCTCGCGGCGAACGCCCGGACCGTCATCGGCGCCGTGCTGGAGCACCGGGTGGAGGTGGGCCTGGTCGAGGGCCCGGTCCACGACGGCCGTCTCGAGGTCCGGCCCTGGCGGGAGGATGAGCTCGTGGTGGTGGTGGGACCCGAGCATCCGCTCAACCGGAGCCGGAAGGTCACCGGTGCTCAGCTCATGGAGGAGCTGCTGCTGCTCCGCGAGGAAGGTGCGGGGACGCGCGACGTGATGTTCGCCGCGCTCCGTCGGCGCCGCTGGACGCCGAGACGCTCGTTCGACGTGAACAGCACCGAGGCCATCAAGGGGCTGGTGGCCGCGGGGGTCGGCTGGGCGCTCCTCTCCACCCGGGCAGTCCGCGACGAGCTGCAGGTGGGACGGCTCAGGCGCCTCGAGGTGGCCGACTTCTCCCTGCGCCGGACGCTGTCCTGGATCCGCTGGAAGGCGAGGCGCCTCGGCCCGGCGGCGACGGCCTTCCGCAGCCTCGCCGAGGCGTTCACCTTTCCCTGAGCGAATCAGCCCCCCGCACCAGGGGGACGCCTGCGGAAGCGCGCAGGGGCGCGCCACCGTCCAGGCTCAGGGCATCCCGTCGAGCTCGGGCAGGGTCGCCGAGGCCCCGAGGCCTGGCTGCTGCACGAGGAGCTTCTTCCAGAAGTTCGTCATGGTCGTCTCCTCCTTCGCCACTCAAGATGCGGCGGAGGGCTCCGACGGTCCAAGATCTTCGGGTCGCCTGTCCCATCACCCGAAGGAATGGGGTGGGCGTCAGCGCGCCAGTGGAAGCAGCAGAGCGTTGGACTGCGCCCGCCGGCGAGGCGGTACAGTCCCGGCACGGCGGTCGTGGACCGACCGCTGCCTTGCAAGGGGAGCCCGTCCACCGCCGTGCCGCGTTTCGCCGTCATCGGAGACCCGATCGCCCACTCGGCCTCGCCCAGGCTGTTCCGCTGGCTGGCGGCGAGCCTCGGCCTGCCGCTGACCTACGAGGCGGTCCGCGTTCCCGCGGGGTCGCTGCCCGCGGTGCTGGAGGAGGCGCGCGCCGGGCGGTGGGACGGGCTGTCGGTCACCATCCCTCACAAGCAGGACGCGCTGGTCCTGTCCGACCGGGCCGACCCCGGGGCGGCGCGGACGGGTGCGGCGAACTGTCTGGTCCGCTCGGCGGAAGGGCGGCTCGTGGCCCACAACACCGACCTGGAGGGCCTGGTGCAGGCGCT
>Ga0105104_10000116_pt1 | contig 55676 bp, 52 predicted proteins | sample PPLLaktember2015_3_FD_87034 | JGI IMG/M metagenome (GOLD analysis project Ga0105104, IMG submission 87034) | Freshwater sediment microbial communities from Prairie Pothole Lake near Jamestown, North Dakota, USA - PPLs Lake P7 Core (6) Depth... | ecosystem: Environmental > Aquatic > Freshwater >... | reverse complement strand
TTCACTTTAAGCGGCACGCACAGAACCGATCGCAAGGAAAATTGCATTACCGAATGCTGTTCGGAAAAGCGCGGATCGGTTTGGGCGTTGGTGGTCAGCACGGCTTTACCGGTCCGCGAGACGGTCTCGACCACCGAACGGCTGTACTCCATTTCCTTGTCGCTGAGAGATTCACGCTCAAGGTTGCGCGCCGCGCGCAGGTCCAGGCCGCCGGCCGCCTCGTCGAAAAGCATGATGCATCCGCGTTCCGCGCCTGTCAGCCGGATCGCCGCGTCCATCACCTGGGTCAGGGCGTCGTCCAGGACCAGCGACGAACCGAGCGCCTGGGAAACCTGGAAGATCGCCGCCAGGCGCGAATGCTCGTCGGCGCGGCTGATCTCCTGGGTGAACGAATCCAGATAGGCCAGAGACTGCTGGATCACTCCCTGCAGGCCGTCGCCGGGATCCAGCCGCTTTTGCAGGGCCCGCAACGAAATACGCAGGCCTTCGAGGGAGGCGGGCATCGTTTGGGGAGCTGTCATGGTTTCCTCGCCGCTGAAATGCGCGCTTTTAGGGCCGGGTCCAGGGTTGCGGCACGCATGCGGAAGTAGGGGCACATCCGGCGCAGTGTGCAACGCGGGCAATCCGGCTTCCGGGCATGGCATACCTCGCGCCCAAGCCGAATCAGGTTGAGGTGGGCGGAGGCATACTGGTCCGCGTCAAACAAGCCCGCCAGGTGATCGTGCGCGGCGTCCGCCGTCATGCGCCCCGGGCGCAGCCCCAGCCGGCCCGTGACCCGGTAAACATGCGTATCCACCGGAAACCCGGGCATCCCGAGCGAGAAGAGCATCACGATCGCGGCCGTTTTCGGGCCGACCCCCGGGAGCGCCCGAAGCCAGGCCCGCGCGGCTTCCGGCGGATACGCCCGCAGAAAATCCAACTCGATCCGGCCGCGGGCTTCCATTATTGTATGCAAAACGGATTGGATGCGCGGGCCTTTTTGCGGACGCAAACCGGCCGGGCGGATTGCGGCGACGATTTCCGCGACCGGCGCCATGCGTGCGTCCTCCCATTCGGGGAAGCACGCGCGCAGGGCCTGGAAGGCTTTATCCCGGTTGGCATCGTTGGTGTTCTGTGAAAGGATCGTCGAGATCAGTTCGTCCACCGGCGGTTTCTGATCCTTCCAGACCGGGTCCCCGTAGAGCGCTTCCAGTTTGCGGAAAATTTTCTGAGCCCTTGCCCGCGGAGTTGCCATCTAAAAATTATACGCGATCGGTCCGGCGGCCATGTGAATTCCCGGTTAAGGGTAAAATGCGGGGGATAAGGTATGCGTTACAGCTAGGTGTCATTGCGAGCGACCGAAGGGAGCGAAGCAATCTCCCCCTTCGGAAAAGCGGGAGATTGCTTCGTCGCTTCGCTCCTCGCAATGACATCATCGGCTCTTTTCAGTGCTTCGGTGTACGGATCCACGCGACATTTGGAGGAGGTGGAATGGCTTCCATATCCCGAAAAGAATTGTTGGACGCGCTCGACAAGGAATGGGGTACCTTCGTGGAAAGGTACCGCGGTCTGACGGAAGACGGGAAGAAGCGATTTAATAAACAACAGGGTTATGCCCGGTTCGCGGACATCCTGGCTCACTTCATCGCCTGGTGGGAGGAGGGGATCAAGGCGCTCGAACGGATGCCGATTGATCCGGCGTATCAATCGCCGGATTTCGGAGTCGACGAGTTTAATGCACTGGCGGTCAAACGCTTCTCCGGCTGCGGCGAGGACGAAATCATCAAAACGTTTGAAGGCCTGCGCCGGTCGATGATCCGCCTGGTTGCCGGCCTGCCGGATAGCGCGTTCCACGAAAAGCGGATCACAGACCGGCTCCACATTGAAATCCTCGGCCATATGGAAGAGCACAAATTCTAGACAATCAGCGCCGTCCATCCGGGCTCATCGGTCTGGAGTAACTTGGCGGGTCGCCCATATGCGTCCCGAAAATTAGTGATTCATGATTATTTATTCCCGGAAACCCGCCGATACCTGGCAATCCGCATACGTTTACCCTGTGAATTTAACCTCAATCGCGTACTAAATCGCCATTTTCCCCTCAAGAAACTCGGCGGGATGCCGGGAATCCCCTGAATAAAAGCCATTTAAGGGTGATTTTTAACCGGAGTAAATTTGGTAGAATAAATATATCGATGTCTTATTTCATCAAATCGGGAAGGTAGGTCTCAGTGGCGGATAGTCTGGAACGCTTTACCCAGCGGGCTCGTCGGGTGCTCAGCCTTGCTCACCAGGAAGCCGAACGCCTGCACCAGCGGGAGATCGGCACCGAACACCTGCTCCTTGGCCTGATCCAGGAAGAGGGCGGGGTGGCCGGGCGCGTCCTGCGCGAGCTTGGCCTCGAGGAAGAGCGGGTCAAGGAGATGATCGAACGGGTCATCCCGCCGGGGAGATTGTTTCCGGAGCGGATCCAGCTTTCGATGGGAACCGAGAAAGTCATCCAGAACGCCATCGAAGAAGCGCGCAAACTGGGCCACCAATACATCGGCACCGAGCATCTTCTGCTCGGTCTGGTCCGTGAAACCGAAGGCACAGCGGCGGATGTGCTCCGCCGGCTTGGAGTCTCGCCCGAACAGGTCCGGCGTCAGACCCGGCGCATCTTGCAAGACAGCCCCCTGGGGCATCCGCTGCAGCAGCCGGCGGGCGCGCCGCCCAAGGCCGACAAAGCCAAGACCCCGATGGTCGACCAGCTGGCGACCGACCTCACCACCAAAGCGGAGGAAGGCAAGCTGGATCCGGTCATCGGCCGCCAGAAGGAAATCGAGCGCGTCATCCAGATCCTCGCCCGCCGGACGAAGAACAATCCGGCGCTGATCGGCGAGCCCGGAGTCGGCAAGACGGCGATCGTCGAGGGACTGGCGCAGCGGATCACCACCTGCGACGTCCCGGTCCCGCTCCAGGGCAAGCGCCTGCTGCAGCTGGACGTGGGGTCGCTCGTGGCCGGAACGATGTACCGCGGCCAGTTCGAGGAACGGCTGAAGCGGGTCATCGACGAACTTAAGAGCGCCGGGGCGATCCTGTTCATCGACGAAGTCCACATGCTGGTGGGGGCCGGCGCCGCCGGATCTTCGGTGGACGCAGCCAACATCCTCAAGCCGGCCCTTTCGCGCGGGGAACTGCAGGTGATCGGCGCCACCACGCTTGAGGAGTACCGCAAGCACATTGAATCCGACGCCGCGCTGGAGCGCCGTTTCCAGCCGGTGATGGTCGAAGAACCCTCGATCGAGGAAACGATCCAGATCCTGCACGGCGTGCGCCCCAACTACGAGCAGCACCACCGGCTCGTGATCACCGACGAGGCGCTCGACGCGGCCGCGCGGCTTTCGGCCCGCTACGTTTCGGACCGCTTCCTGCCGGATAAAGCCATCGACCTGATCGACGAATCTTCATCCCGGGTGCGGATGTACAAAAGCCCCGAAGCGCGCAAGCTGCGCGAGACGGCCGAGGAACTGCGCCGCGTCCGGCAGGAGCAGGCCCAGGAGGCGGAAAACGCCAGCGATGAAAAAGTCCAGGGCTTGATCCAGCGCGAACGCGAACTGGAAGCGCAGCAAAAGGATCTGCAGGCGGGCCCGGCGCGCAAGGAAGACTGGCCGCGGGTGGTCGCCGAGGATATCGCCGAGGTCGTCTCGATGTGGACCGGCATCCCGGTCATGCAGCTGGCCGAGGCGGAATCCGCGCGCCTTATTAAAATGGAAGATTCCCTGCGCGGCCGCATCATCGGGCAGGAAGAGGCGATCACCGCCATTGCACGCGCCGTGCGCCGATCGCGGGCCGGGCTGAAGGACCCGAACCGGCCGATCGGCTCGTTCATATTCCTCGGCCCGACGGGGGTGGGCAAGACCGAGCTGACCAAAGCCCTGGCCGAATTCCTCTTCGGCAGCGAAGAGGCGATGACCCAGCTGGATATGACCGAATTCACCGAGCGGCACACCGTCAGCCGGCTGGTCGGCGCGCCGCCCGGGTACGTGGGCTTCGAGGAAGCCGGCCAGCTGACCGAGGCGCTGCGCCGCCGGCCGTATTCGATCGTCGTCTTCGACGAAATCGAAAAAGCGCACACCGAAGCGCTCAACATCCTGCTGCAGATCATGGAAGAGGGCCGGTTGACGGATGCGCGCGGCCATAAGGTGGATTTCCGCAACGCGATGATTGTGATGACCTCGAATATCGGCGCCGAAACCATCCGCCGCCAGGCGGGCATCGGATTCGGCCGGCAGGGCGAACCCAAGGGCGAGGTGGAACCGTACGAGGAGATGCGCAAGAAGCTCCTCGAAGAACTGCGCCGCGCTTTCCGGCCCGAATTCCTCAACCGGGTGGATGGGGTCATCGTGTTCCGCGCGCTGGAGAAGTGCGACATCACCCAGATCGTCGAGTTGGAACTGCTCAAGGTCGCCGGCCGCCTGGCCGACCATCACGTCTCCCTGCGGGCTTCCTCGGAGGCCAAGGTCTACCTGGCGGATCAGGGATACAACCCCGAGATGGGCGCACGGCCCCTGCGCCGCGTGATCCAGACCGAAGTCGAGGACCGGCTCTCCGAAGCCCTGCTTTCGGGCCAGGTCCGCGACGGCGACTCGGTCACCATCCAGTTTCGCGAAGACAGCATCGTCCTCGAAACCGCGCGACCCGGCGGCGAAGAGGGTGCGGCCGAACCGCAGGCCGAAGCGCTGCCCGCCCGCTGAAACCCTTCACCCGTTACCGTTTGCCGCATCCCATGGTTTTCCCAAAAAGGATTTCCGACATGATTCGAAAAACGACCATCCTTGGTGTCTCGCTGCTGCTGGCGGCGCTGTTTGCCGCCTGTTCCTCCCCCGCCACCCCGACCGAACCGGCTGAGACGGCGGCGGCCAAAACAATGGAAGTCATCCTGACCGATATCTCCGACCAGATCCATCAATCGCAGACCATGGCGCCGTCGGATACGCCGGCCGATACCCCGACCCGGACCATTACACCGACCAACACCGTCATCCCCACCGTGGATTTGAACGCGACGACCCCCGAGGGCATCACACCGGTCGGATCGCCGACCGGGCCCACCCCGACCACCGACCCGAATTCGCTCAAGACCCGCACCCTGGTGGGCAAGTGCAACGCCGCATTCTTCGTCGGCGACATCGGCCCGATTCAGGACGGATCGGATGTCAAGGCGAATTCGATCTTCACCAAGACCTGGGATGTGCGCAACATCGGATTTTGCACATGGGACCGGCGCTACCAGCTGAAATTCCGCTATCTGCAGCACATGAACGGACCGGATTTTATTGATTTCCCGGAGATCGTCCCGCCGAACAAGAACACCTGGCTTTCGGTGACGCTCACCGCGCCCGGGAGCGTCGGCATCCACGTCGGCCAATGGTATATGTACGATGCCGGCGGCAGCCGCTTCGGCGTCGGCTCGGACGGCAACCAGCCGCTGATCGTGAAGATCAACGTGGTGCCGTAAGCATTAATTCCTTTCCGCAAGGTCGCAAAGGACGCAGAGACCCGGAAAATCTTTGCGTCCTTTTTTATTGAGTTACTCTGCGAACTTCGCGTCTCCCCGGTGAAGGATTTTCCGACGGGAAGGGTATAATCCGCACCGGGAGCGCACCGTGACCGCCGTAGAGGATATCAAAGCCCGGGTGGATGTTGTCGATCTGATCGGCGAAACCGTCCGGCTGCGCCGTTCGGGTAAAAACTACACCGGCTTCTGCCCCTTTCACGCCAACGTTCATACGCCGTCCTTTGCCGTCTTCCCGGAAAGCGGGACCTGGCGCTGCTTCGGCGCGTGTAACGAGGGCGGCGACATTTTCCGCTTCGTGATGAAAAAGGAAGGCTGCGATTTCCCGGAAGCGCTGCGGATACTCGCGCTTCGCGCCGGAATTGAATTGCATCCCCGGACGCAGGAAGATGTCCGGGTGGAGGAGGAGCACGCCCGCCTGCGGACCCTGCTCGAATTGGCGGCGACGTTTTTCCGCAGCACGCTGCTCAATTCCTCCGAGGGCGCGAAGGTGCTCGAGTATCTTCGCCACCGCGGGCTCTCGGACGCGACGCTGGAATCCTTCGGGGTCGGTTTGGCGCCGGCGGGTTGGGAGAACGGGATCGGCTTTTTCCGGTCGAAGGGCTACACCGATCCGGAACTGGTCGAGGCGGGTCTGGCGGTGGAATCCGATACCGGAGGGAAGCGCGACCGCTTCCGCAACCGGATCACAATCCCGATCCGCGATGCGTCCGGCAAGCTGTGCGGGTTTGGCGCGCGGATCGTCGACCCGAACGACCAGCCCAAATTCCTCAACTCGCCCCAGACGGCGCTCTTCGACAAAGGCCGGCTGCTCTACGGGCTTGATCGCGCCGCGCGCGCGATCCGCGCCGCAAACGAAGCGGTGATCGTCGAAGGGTATATGGACGTGATGGCCGCCCATCAAGCCGGTTTTGAAAATGTCATCTCGCCGATGGGGACCGCGCTGACCGAAGCCCAGCTGAGATTGTTGAAGCGCTACGCCAAGCGGATCGTCCTGGCCCTGGATCCGGATTCGGCCGGCAATGCGGCCACGATGCGCGGGCTGGAACTGGCGCGCGAAGCACTCGACCATGCCGGCGAGGTGGTGTTCGATGCGCGCGGCCTGGTGCGTTACGAGAGCCGCCTGCAGGCGGACGTGCGCGTGGCATCCCTGCCGGACGGGAAGGACCCGGACGAGGTCGTCCTGGAATCGCCGGAGGAATGGCGCCGGATCATCGCCGACGCGCCTCCGGTCGTCCTGCATGTGCTCCATACGCTGACGAAGGACCAGAACCTGAATGACCCAAAAATCAAAGCCATGATCGCCGCGCGCATGCTGCCGCTGATCGAGGACGTGGGCAACAAGGTCGAACGGGACGCCTACCGGCAGCAGGTGGCGCGGACTTTGCGGGTGGACGAGCGCTCGCTCACCGGTTCGGCGGCGCCGCAGCCGAAAGGGAGGCAACGCCGTGCGCCGGTGGAGCCCGAAGCGCCCAAAGGGAAGCGGCCGAGAGGCGCCATTCCCGAATCGTGCGATCTTGGCCTGCTGGCCCAGGCCCGGGATATGCTTTTCCGCATCGACCGTTTTTTCGGAGAGATGAAACTGGAAAGGATCGGCGCCGAGGATTTTAACGATCCGGCGAATTCAACCATCTTCGAACTTGTCCGCCAGTCCCTGCTTGAGGATGACCCGGATGCGTTTCTGGAAGCGCATATCGATGCTGGGCTGACGGAGGTGATGAAAGAAGCAAAGGAATCTTTCTTGAAGTATCATGGGCAGGAAGCCCCCACCTTCCAGGAAGTGCTCGAGGTGGCGCTCCGCCTGCGGCAAAGGACTCTGGGGCGGCAATTGGCGGATCTGCAGTTTCATCTTGCGGATATCCAGAATAATCCTCTACCCGAAAGCGATAAAGTGGGGGAAAATAGGGAGGCGTGGCAAACGGTCTTAAGCAAGAGCAATCAGCTTCATAATATGCAACTCAGCATTGAGACATACCTGAGAGATGGAGGGCAGAAATCCTGATGCGCGCCATTATTCCCCGATCTCCAGGCAACGAGGGTTCGTGATGCCGAAGCGTAAAACGGAAAAACCGCCGAAAGAGCTGGAGGAAGCGGACCCGGTGGAAGCCGACACGGAAGATACGGCCGGCGACGACGAGGTCGAGGTCGAAGATCAGACCTACGCCGAAGAGGACGCCGTTTCCGATACAAGCGAGGGGGAGGTCGGCGAGGAAGAACTGGATTCGCTCGAGGACGAAGGGCTGGGCGAGGAGCTCGAGGGCGAGGAACTCCTTGAAGGACTGGAACTGACCGACGATCCCGTCCGGATGTATCTGCGCGAGATCGGCCAGGTCAACCTGCTCAACCCGGACCAGGAAACCTGGCTGGCGGTTCAAATCCTTGCTCAGCGGCGCGTGGCGGCGGTCCGCGACCGGGTGACCGCCCTCCGCCCGGTCGGCGTGCGCCTGACCGGCGCCGGGCTTTTATATTTGGAGCTGTATCACGACCTGAGCGACGATTGGAAGCATTTGCGCGAGACCGTCAAGCGGCTCGGCCAGCCGATGCCCGATCTGGCGAAGCTGCTGCAGGAAGCCCGCGCGCTGCGCGCCTCGTGGCAGGAGGCCGGGCCGTCATACCTGCGCACATGGCTGGAGCGCGGGCCGTGGGGCCGGGACCCGGCCTGGAACAAAGTCGCGCGCAACGCCTTCGACGTTTTCGTGGTGCTGTACGCGCTGCCGACACCGACCCAATCCAAACTCGCCGCCTATCTGCGCACCCGGAAGACACCCCCGCCCCGGCGCGCGTTCCAGCCCTGGCTGCCCTCCGCGGGGGTTCTCGAATCCGAATTGCACGCCGTGGAGGAGCGCAAGCTGGAGGCGCACAAGGCGCTGATCCGCGCGAATTTGCGGCTGGTGGTGAGCGTGGCCAAGCGTTATATCGGGCGCGGGATCGCCTTCCTGGACCTGGTGCAGGAGGGCAACCTCGGCCTGCTGCGCGCGGTGGAAAAATTCGACCCGATCCTGGGATTTAAATTCAGCACCTACGCCACCTGGTGGATCCGTCAGGCGATCAGCCGGGCGATCGCCGATCAGGCGCGGACGATCCGCATCCCCGTGCATATGGTGGAAACCATCAACCGCCTGACCCGCGCCCAGCGCCACCTGGTCCAGGAACTGGAGCGCGAGCCGACCAGCGAGGAGCTGGCGATCGAGATGGACCTGCTCGAGACGCCCGATACCGCCGAACTATTGCGCCTGCGCGCGGCGGCGGAGCCCCTGCCCGCCGCGCTGGAACTTAAGGTGCAGCGCGCGGTGGAACGCGTGGAACGGATCCTGCGGCTGGCGCAGGAACCGATGTCGCTCGAGACCCCGGTCGGCTCCGAGGAGAGCAGCATCCTGGGGGATTTCATCGAGGACGAAAACGTAGTCACCCCGCTGGATGCCGCCTCGCGCGAGCTGCTGCGCGACCAGATCCGCAATGCGCTTTTATATCTGAATGAGCGCGAACGGCAGGTGCTCGAATTGCGGTTCGGCCTGCTGGACGGGCGGGACCACACGCTCGAGGAAGTCGGCCAGCGGCTGGGCGTGACGCGCGAACGGGTGCGCCAGATTGAGGCCAAGGCGCTGCGGAAACTGCGCCATCCGCGCAGCAGCCGTTCCCTGCGGGATTATCTGGGATAGCTAGTGGACTGGTGGTCGAGTAGAACCATGCAGCTTAGCTGCATGGTTCGTATCGAGACCGCTGGAGGATCATTCGATAATAAGGTCTCGATACGTCCCGCACAACAAAGTTGTGCGGGACTACTCGACCGGCTTTCCAAAGGAGTTGTCCATGTCCGAAACCGTCGAAATCACTCCGGGAATTCATTGGATCGGCGTCAACGACCGGACGACCGACCTCTTTGAGGGGATGTGGCCGATTTCCGGCGAAGGGGTTTCCTATAATTCCTACCTGATCAAGGATGAAAAACCGGCGCTGATAGACCTGGCCAAGGCGATCAAAGGCGAGGATCTTTTGCGGCGAATCAACGGCCTCGTGGATGCGTCGGCGCTCGAGTACATCGTCCTCAACCACATGGAGCCGGATCATACCGGGGTGCTCCGACAAATCGAACGCCTCGCGCCGCGGGCCGCCTTTGTGTGCACCGAAAAGGCGCGCGACCTGCTGAAATCTTTTTATGGCATCACCGACCGGATCCGAGTCGTGCACGACGGCGAGACGATACCGCTTGGAACCCATACCCTGACGTTCTATGAAACCCCGCTCGTCCACTGGCCGGAAACGATGATGACGTGGGTCACGCCGGGGCAGGTGCTTTTTTCCTGCGACGGCTTCGGGGGATTCGGGGCGCTGGACGGCGCGATCTTCGACGACGAATGTGTGTCGGTCGATTATTACGAGCGCGAAGCGGAGCGCTACTTCGGCAATATCGTCGCGAAATACGCCCGCATGGTCCTGCGCGCGATCGACAAAATCGCCGCGCTGCCGGTCGCGGTGGTTGCGCCCTCGCACGGGCTGATCTGGCGCAAGCGGCCGCAACGGATCATCGAACTCTACAAGCTGTGGTCCGGGTATGCGGTCGACCGCCCCAAGCCGGAGATCACCCTGTTGTACGCCACGATGTACGGCGCGACGGAGGCGGTGATGAACGCCGTGGCGCGCGGGATCGCCGGCACCGGCGTTCCGCTCAAGGTGTTCGATATCGCCCACACCCACATCAGCTACATTCTCCCCGCGCTGTACGCCGGGCGCGGGGTGATGGTCGGCGCGCCGACCTACGAAGGCCAGCTGCTGCCGATCATGTCGGCCGCCCTGACGGTGGTGGACGCCAAGCACATCACCGGGCGCAAGACCGCCTACTTCGGCAGTTATGGTTGGAGCGGCGGAGGGCAGGCGGTGTTCAAGAAACTGGTCGAGCCGATGCAATGGGAGATCCTCGACAACCTGACCTTCCCCGGCAACCCCACTCCCCAGACCCTCGAAGCGGGCGAAGCATTCGGGGTAAAATTCGCCCAAGCGATAAAAAATTCAGGCACGGGAGATACTCCCCATGGATAAATGGCAATGCACCGCGTGCGGTTATATCTACGATCCGCAGAAGGGCGACCCGAACCACGGAATTGCGCCGGGGACGGCCTTTGAGGACATCCCCGACACCTGGGTCTGCCCGGAGTGCGGCGTGGATAAGAGCATGTTCGAGAAGCTGACCTGAACGGTAATCGATGATCCGGTATGTGATCGTCGGCGGCGGCGTCGCCGGAACCACGGCCGCGCAGAATCTGCGGCGTCTGGATCCGTCGGCCGCCGTGGCGATTCTCGGAGACGAGCCTTACCCGTATTATTACCGGCCCAAGCTCTGGGAGTTCCTGGCGGGAACGCTGGAGCAATCCGCCCTGTTGTACCGTCCGCCGGATTGGTACGCCTCGCAAAAGATCGATCTCCGCATCAACACTGCCGTTACCGCAATTCAACCGAAGGAGCACACCCTGACGCTTGCCTCGGGGGAGGCGCTCGCGTACGACCGTCTGCTCCTGGCCACCGGCGCCTGCTGTTTCATGCCCGGGGTCCCGGGCGTTCATCTGCCGGGTGTGCACGTCCTGCGCACGCTGGATGATGCGGCGGCGATGCGGGCGCAAGCGGCGCGCAGCCGCCGGGCCGTCGTCATCGGCGGCGGGCTGCTTGGCCTGGAGACGGCGAATGCGCTGTGCGCCCTGAACCTGGAAGTGACCGTGGTTGAGATCGTCCCGCATCTCCTCCCGCGCCAGCTGGATCGCGAGGGGGCGCAATTTCTTCAGACGCGCCTGGAATCGATGGGGTTGAGGTTCATCACCGGGGCGCGCACGGCGGCGGTGACGGGGGAATCCGCCGCGACGGGAATCCGGCTGGAGGACGGGCGCGAGGTGCCCGGCGAATTGATTCTGTTCTCGGCGGGGATCGTGCCGAATGTGGATCTCGCGCGTGGAGCGGGGATCGGCGTGAATAAGGGAATCCTTGCCGGTCCGTCGATGCAGACCGGCACCGAGGATATCTTTGCGGCGGGCGATGCGGCGGAGATCGAAGGGCGTGTGTACGGCTTGGTCATCCCCGCGATCGAGCAGGCGCGCGTCGCATCCCAAAATATGGCCGGCGCGGCGCCGGGGGTGTATCCCGGCACGCTGCCTTCGGCGACGCTTAAACTTATGGGGATGGATCTGACGAGCCTGGGGGAGGCGACCGCGGAGGAAGCGGCGCTGACCATCCGCAGGGTCGTGGACGCCAAGGCGCAGTGCTACAAAAAGGTGGTCGTCCGCGACGGCGTGCTGATCGGCGCCATTCTCCTCAACGAGACCGAAACCGTTCCGCTCTTAAAACAACTTATTGCTTCCAAGCGGGATGTTTCACAGGTGGTGGACCGATTGCTGGATGTGACCTTCGATTTGAAGGGATTTGTGGCGGGGAAATAAGATGGAGCGAATTGCCGCGTTCGGCGCCCCCCTCATCCCCAGCCCTCCCGTCGCTGCCCTTCGCTGCGCTCAGGACAGACGCTCCGGGACAGGTTCTCCCTGCTGATGCAGGGAGAAGGGAGTAAATTTCTTCCCCTCTCCCAGCGTCTGTACCTTTATGGGCATTATCGCCATTTTCAGTAGACGTAAACTAATAAAAAGCGCTGGGAGAGAGCAAGGGTGAGGGGGAGAGTCGCATAAACAAAGCTTCATTCTGGACGGAGAGGAACTACGGCGTCAATTGATGAAATGACCCGTATTAGGAAAGTTTCGTTCACCGCGCTTGTAATATCGCTCGCGGGATGTTCTTCCATACTTCCGCAACCATTCCCCTCTCCTATACCCGCACCTTCGGAGAGCGCCTGCCCCAGCGGAGAATGCATGCCCCTCGGAGACCTGCCCGGCTGGCGGCAGATCTTCACCGATGATTTCACGGAGCCGGTGGCGCCCGGCGAGTGGTCCGATTGTTTCTTCGAATCATTCCTCTGCCTTGGTTTGCCCGAGCCATACCGGGATCGATGGTGGGCGTTCCTGGGGGGCTGGAGCGACCATGGGACCGGCCTCTACAGCCCATCCCGGGTGCTTTCCGTCGCCGACGGAGTTCTGGATTTCCATATCCATACGAAAGGCGGCGTGCATCTGGTCGCGGCGCCTGTGCCGCTGATCCACGGCCGCGCCGGATCGCTTGGCCAGTTATACGGCCGGTATGCCGTCCGGTTCCGGTCGGATTCGCTGCACGGGTACAAGGTCGCCTGGCTGCTGTGGCCGGACAGCGAAACCTGGCCGCGCGACGGGGAAATCGATTTCCCGGAAGGCAACCTTGATGCCGAAATCGAAGCGTACCTGCACCGGCAGGACGGCACGGCGGCGAACGACCAGGCCGGTTTCTACTCCGGGGTCCGCATGGCCGGGGAGTGGCATACCGCGGTCATCGAGTGGACCTCCGCAGTGGTGAAATTCACCCTGGACGGGATAGTGATCGGTGCGCCCATGGATCGCATTCCCAAAACGCCGATGCACTGGGTGTTGGAAACCACAACCGCGCTGGATGGCACGGTGCCTGACGACGGGACGGAAGGTCACGTTCAGATCGATTGGGTGGCGGTGTGGGAGTTAATAGCGCCGGTCGAGTAACCCCATATGGCGGAGCCATATGGGGGTGTATCGAGACCGGATAATATTTTCCAAGAAGTCAGCCTATCTCTTTTTTCGAAACGTTTTCTTTGAAAGACCAGGCAGCTTGTGATAATCTCTCGGAATTAATGCCTCGCGTTTTGCGCGACTCCAATTTTGGACCTGTTTTTCTCTTGCATAGGCCTCGGCAATATTCGAGTATTCCTCACAATAAACAAGCATTACAGGTAATCGTCTTGAGGTAAAGATAGCGCCAAGCCCTTGTTGATGTTGATAAATTCGGGATTCTAGGGATGTTGTGGACCCTACATAATAGGTTCCATCATTGCATTTGAGGATATACATCCATGGCATAAGTGATCCCCCAGAGTTACGCCGTTCAAGTAGCGGCGTGCAGCATTGCTGTACGCCGCGTATCGAGACCGGATTATCGGACGGTGGTCTCGATATGGCCGCCAAAGACGGGCGGCCTACTCGACCAACGATTAATTTACACGTTATCGCTAGGGTCTTCCGGCCGGATCTCCCATACTTTATCGGCCCGATCCACATAGAGAATCCCATCCAGGTGATCGACTTCGTGCTGGAATATGCGCGCCAGCCAGCCTTTGGCTTTAATCCTCACCGGCGCGCCCTGGGGGTTGAATCCCTTGACGACGACTTCCACATGGCGTTCGACTTCGCCGGCAAAGCCCGGGACCGAAAGGCAGGCTTCGATCCCGGCGATCTTCTCGCGCGAGGCGCGGGTGATCTCCGGATTGATCAATACATAGAGCACCGGCTTGGGCGGGGGCGGGGTTTCTCCCTCCGCGGATTCCTTCGCCGGATCCTCCGCTTCCGGTTCTTCGGCATACTCGACCGTGATCACGCGCTGGCCGACCCCGACCTGCGTCGCCGCGAGGCCCACGCCCGGCGCGGCGCGCATGGTTTCCACCATGTCGTCGATCAAGCGCCGGATTTCGGCGGTGACTTTTTCCACCTTCTTCGCTTTTTTCCGAAGCACCGGGTTCGGCTCGGTAAGGATTTCCCGAAACGTCATTCCTGCTCCTTGGCTTCCGCATCGCCCGCTTCCCTGCGGGTCAGGTTGTGATAGGTTTCGATCCAATCCGCGATTTCCTCGCGCCGCTGCCGCCGCTGGGAATCCGACGCGCGGCGCTTCTTGGATTCCATCCGACGGAAGATATCCTCCTGGACGTGGACCGGATCGCCGACTTCATCGAAGGTGAAGTTCACCTGGCCGACGCTGGCCTTGACCGTGCCGAAGTTGAACAGGCGCGCGAGGATCGACGGCCGGTCGTATTCCAGGCTGAGGATGTTTTCCAGGCCCGCCGCCCGCCGTTCTTCGTCCCCGAGCGGCTTGCGGTGAAGCGCGAGGATCTGTTCGGGCGTGACCTGGTACAGGTCGTTGGCCCAATCCAGATATTCGTACGCGCTCCAGCTCAGCCCGGCCGCAAAGACGCCGGTCACAAGGAAAAATCCCAGCAGCCGGTCCACGGGAAGAACGCCGGAAGCCGCCAGCGCCCCGAGCGGGATGGCGGTGAGAACCAGCAGGATCGGAAGAAACAGGTTTCGCATCAGGAAGAACTTATGCTTGCGGTAGGTGACGATATTGCCCTGCTCGACCCGGGTTTGCATCCCGCCCAGCGAAGCCGCGGGCGATGCGGACGGCGCGGTCCGGCCCGCCGCGATTTCCGGGACTTCGGTGCCTTCCAGGCTCGCCTCGGCTGAATCTTTCCGGTTCAACCGGCTCTCCAACAGCCGGCCGATCTCCGCGCGGTCATCCTGTTCCTCGCGCACCTGGCGCCGTTTCCAGATCGTTTCGATCAGCCGCGCGGCGGCTTTCGGATCGGGAATCGATTGCAGCACGATCGGCCGCGTGAACGTGCGCACCGTCACGTCGCCGTACCCGAACGCGCGCTGGCTGACGTTACTTGTGGAGGCGACGGATTGGATCATATCGAGCGGCGTCTCCCGCCGGTCGTCATAGATGAGCGGTACCCGGCGCAGGGCGACCACCCGGCGGTTGGTGACCAGATAGAAATCGTTGCTCCAATCCATCGCCGACCAGGTTCCGTAGGCAAGCGCCACGAGCAATCCCGCGCCTGCCATCAGATAAGCTGCGTCCGGCCAACCCTGCTGGCGGATGACGGCCATCCCGCCCAGGCTGAGCAATCCCAGCAGGACCGGCAGCGCCAAACTCGGGACCAGCAGAAGGTTGGTTTTGCGCGTCGCGAGGTACACCGCTTCGTCGGGAGTCAGCCAGCTGAAGGTGCGGCCGCGCACCAACCGCCGCCCGCGGGCCGCGGTCCGCAGCACTGCCGCCGTCAAGGGAAGGCCGCGCAGCCGTTCGCGCAGCGCGGGCTGGGAGATCCGCAGCACCAGGGAATCCGCTTCCACAAATGCGGAGGCGTGCCGGGACCCCGTTCCGAGAATCGCCTCCTCGCCGAACAGCTCGCCGGGTTCCAGCACCTTGACCTGTTCTTCCTCGTCCCCTCGCCGGTACCAGATGCTGATCCGGCCTTCGAGCAGGAAGTAGGCGTACCGGGCTTTTTCGCCCTCGCGGAAGATGTCCTTCCCTTTCGGGAGGCGCTTTTCCTCCATGGCTGATTCAAGCGCGGCGATTTCTTCCGCGGGCAGTTCGGCGAACAGCTCGAAGGTGGATAACTTTGCAGGAGGAAGGTGGTTGGTTGCCATCAATACTCTGGCCGTAATTTTACACCGATAGAGGAGAATTCCTGAGTATCGAATCTACACGAGATATTCTTTGGAAAAATTAACCGCAAAGACGCAAAGAACGCTAAGTATTTGAATATTCAAAGATTTCTTTGCGCCCTTTGCATCTTTGCGGTGAGAATGGTTTTTTTCGCTTTTTACGGCTTGGGGTGCGCCTGGAAGAATTCCCACATCACCGCGGTGGCATCGACCGCCCGAGTCGCGCGGGCCGGGCCGTTTTCCATGGCGGAGCGCCGGGATAATCCTTTCGATTGCCGGCGGCTCACAACCCCTGGTATTTGGAATCGTCAATCGCTTTCCGCAGCTTATCCTCCTCGGAGGATTCCGGTATTTGGCCCTTCTCGGCCTCCAGTTCCGCCTGTTCGGCGGCGCGCAGTGCCTGCAGCGACGCCGGTTGCATCAGGCCCCACCGGCCGCAGAACGGGCAGCGGGCGATTTTTGCCATGAGCAGATGCGGCGTGAGCAGGTTGAAAGCAAACGGGCGCTCGCATTTCGGACAGATCCCGCCGCCAAAGGAATAGCTGCGCGGGGTTCCCGCCGCCAGCGATTTGGCCTTGCGGCCCATGAGCAGGGGGATAACCGCCGAGAGCGCCATCGCGCCGAAAATCACCGCGAAGAGGGGGATGAGGATTTTAATGGCCGCCCCTCCGCCTTCCGAAGCCGGGACGAAGGTGCGATTTATGGAATTCGAACGAAGGGTTTTCCCGTCTCCGGTGTATCCGAGCGCGTACAGTTCGTGCGCCCCGAGCGCAAAACTATCGGTGACGAACTGCAGATCGAATGGAGCCGTCGTATCCTCGCCGATCTTCAGCTCGTCGATATAGAATTCCACGCGGGTCAGGTTTTCGGCGCTGCGCGCGTGGAAGGAAAACGTCCCCTGGATATCGCCGCCGAATCCCCCGTACCCCCAATCCCGCGACAAACTTATGGTGAGGTTTTCCCCCTGCGCCAGGACGGGGAATATGATTATCGACCCGGCCAGGACGGCCAGGGCAAGCGCGTTCCGCAAGGGCTTCATCATTTCATCTCCACCGGGTAAGGATCGATTCGCGCTGGAACACCTTGGTTGCCAGATAGAACATCACAACGTCCAGGACCAGCATGACCACCGCCGTGACGAGGATAATTTCCTTGTTCAGGATGAACAGGCCGGAAATCTGCCCGAAGAATCCCGCCATGACCGGAACGATAATGACCATCGAGATCTGCTCGGCGACGCGCGGATCGTTGACGCGCGAGGAAACCATCAGCGCGAACGTCACGGCCAGGAACGCCAGCAGCGGGCCCACGGCAAAGACCGCCAGCAGCCAGCGGAAATCGAGGATCACGGAGAGGAGGGCGGGATTGGCCAGGATAAGCGCCGCGCCGACCGCGAAAATTCCGAACGCGCCGAAGGTCGCCAGGACCGCGGGGATGACCGCTGCCAGGCACTTCCCGGTTAGGAGCTCGAAGGTGGTGATCGGCGTCGCCAGGAGCGGTTCGAGCGAGCGGGTGGTTTTTTCGCCGACGACCGAATACCCGGCGATCGCCCCGGGGATGGCGACCGGGATGATCATGAATAGAATCATGAATTCATTGACGATGAACACCTTCATGCAGTCGCCGGTACTAAGCGTGCTCGGACACAGGGCGGCCATCTCCTTCGGAAGCGCCTCGGAAGAAACGGCCTGGGCGGAAGCCGGGATCGTTTCCTTCATGCCGTAGAGAATCCCGAGCGGGATGGCGGCCATCATCAGCGGCAGAAAAATAACCGTGAAGATCACGAGCTTGTTCTGGAACACTTCCAGCCATTCCTTGCGGATGATCGTCCGTATCTTATCCATATCCACCTCAGGCGTTCTTCACCAGTTGCAGATAAACATCCTCCAGCGAGTGGCGCAGCTCCCCGATGAACACCACCTCGGCGCCGGCATTGACCAGCGTGCGGATCATCTCGGGATTTTGCCGCTCGGGATCGTCGAGCGTGATCACCAGCTTGCTTTCCACGATTTTCACTTCCCGGACGTAGGGCAGCTGGCGCAGTCCGCCGGCGAGGCTTTCGTTCACCGTCCGCAGATGCACCACGACCTTGCGGCCGAATGTTGATTTCCGCAGATTGGCCGGGGTATCCAGGACCAGCAGGCGCGTCTTGAAGACGCCGACCCGGTCGCACAGCCGGTCGGCTTCGTCCAGGTTGTGGGTGCAGAGAAATATCGTCCGGCCTTCCTTTTTCAGCTCGGCGATAAACTCGCGGACCAGGTGCGACGCTTCCGGATCCAGCGCGGCAGTCGGCTCGTCGAGGAACAGGATGCGCGGTTCGTGCAGGAGCGCGCGCGCGATCGCGAGTTTCTGTTTCATCCCCTTCGAGAAGGTCCCGGCCGCATCCAGCCGGCGCTCCCACAGCCCGAGCATCTTTAAATATTTTTCGACCTGCCCCTTTACGTCCTTCACTTCCTGGAGCTCGGCGAAGATGCGCAGGTTGATCTCCGCCGAAAGGTTGTCGTACAAGCCGGGGGTTTCGGTCAGCACGCCGACCGTCCGGCGGATGTCGGTATCCTGGCGGCCCACCTCAAATCCGGCGACGGCCGCCGACCCGCGGGTGATCCCGATCAGGCTGGTCAGCATGCGCACGGTCGTCGTTTTCCCGGCGCCGTTCGGGCCGAGGAATCCGAACACTTCGCCTTCCCGCACGTCGAGGCTGAGGCTGTCGACCGCCAGGACTTTCCCAAACTGCTTGGTGATCTTATCGGTGTGAATCATAGGCACCTACGCAAAACGAGTGTTGTCGAGCTTCTCGGATGTTTCCACGATCGGCCGCGCGGTGAAACCCGTCATGGGGGGCGGAGGCGGGGGTTCGGCATCCGGCGCCGGTTCTGGCCGCCGCAGCCGGAAGATGACGACCAGGCTCAGGAGCGAAAACCCCGCCACGATCGCTTCAGCGCCGTACACTCCGAAATAATTCACCGCGATCACGGCCGACGCATCGATCAGCGCGTGAAATCCGACCGCCAGCCACAGCCAATAGTGTTGGCGCCGGGTGAAACACTGGAGCACGAGCACGGCGCAAGCGATCTGAACCGGGATGGTGAATAGGCGCTCGAGAGCGCCGAGCATCGAATCGTACCAGGTCATCGACCAGTAGGCGGCCATCTGCTCCCGGGCGAGCGCCAATTGATCGGCGGGGACCAGCGCGGCGAGGTCCATGCCGCGATACGCCGCCAATTGGAGAAGCGCCAGCAACGCGAGCAGGCCGAGGAGGATCGCTTCGACCCCGCCGTGGCCCGCGCCGGTCAGGATACCCGTCCGCCAGGAGCGCGCCTCGCGCGCCCACCAGCGGAACATGCCGTAGCGGAACAGTTCTTCGAACAGACCGGCGCTCAGCCCGAGGAAGACGGCGTTGAAGATCAGCTGTCCGGCGGGCGCGAGATCGACGAGCGGGGTCCGGTTGAGCAGCAGGCTCATCAGCAGATTGAACGGGATGTGGCCGACCTGGGAAAGGATGAACGTCCCCGCGCCGATCAGCCACAAACGCCAGCCCAGTTTCCAGCGGCGGGTCAGATAGATCCCCAGCCCGATCGGGAGAAGGATCATCAACAATCCGTTTAGAACATGCGCGATTAATTTGACGTCCATGGATATTCCATGCCCTTCAAGAACCACATGCCGTAATCCGGGTACACCGCGGAAAAAATCCGGTCAACCGATTCGCACCGGCGCCGGATTTTCCATAACCGCTTGGAGCGATCGATGCTTAAACCATTTCGCCGTCCAGCCCGGGCATGCTGCGCTTCCTGCGGGCGGCATGGGTCAGCGGGCGTTTGGCGATGATCCGCAGGCGGGAGGTGTTGTCGGAATACACGGTGCCGATGACTTCCCACCCTTCTTCGCCCCAGGCATTCAGGACGGTCTCCAATTCCGCTTTACCGGGTTCGTGTTTCAGGATCCCGCCGAATTCGCCTACGCGGTATTCCCAGAGCGGATGATCAGGCGTGGCCATGGTTATTCCTTCTTTACCAGCTGTTTCTCAAGGGTTGCCAGCCCCACGAGACCGCCCAGGTTCATGGTGTCCACCGCGCTGGAAGGCACGATGACCAGCGCGCCTTTTTCCTTGAGGCCCTCGAAGAGCATGTTCATCGCCCGCAGGTGCAGCGCGGTCGGATTGCCGTGGTATGCCTTGGAAGCTTCCGCGAAGGAATCGGCGATCTGCCGCTCGGATTCTCCGAGAATGACGCGCGCCTGGCGTTCGCGTTCGGCCTGGGCCTGGCGGCTCATCGCATCTTCCAGATCCTGCGGGATGATGATGTCGCGGATCTCGACCGATTGCACGGTCACGCCCCAGGGCGTGGTGCGTTCGTCGATGATCTTTTGCAGATCCGCGTCCATCTTGGCCCGCCCGACGAGGATATCCGCCAGGGTCATCTGGCCGATGATCTCGCGCAACGCGGTCTGGGCCGCCCAGGCGATCGCCTGCCGGTAGTTTTCCACCTCGAGCGAAGCTTTCTGCGCGTCCCACACCATCCAGAAGAGGACGGCGTCCACATCGACCGGCACCGTGTCCTTGGTGAGCGTTTTTTCCGCGTTGAACGGGGTGACCATCACGCGATGATCGATCCAGGCGGCGATCGTATCCACGACCGGCAGGATCCAGAACATCCCGGGTCCGCGCAAGCCGTGGAATTTACCCATCCGCAGGATGACGGCTTTTTCCCACTGGTTGGCCATCTTCAAGGCGATCATGATGTACATCGCCAGCAGAGTTCCGGAGATGACAACCGCGGCGATGACGACTTCCGGCACGCGGTAGAAATCCATGATCAGCGCGGCGATTACCGCCAGGGTGACAATCGTCATAAACAGAAAATATCCGATCGGGCTGACCCGGTAGGTTGCGCCCGCACCGGTCTTTCCCCTTCTCGAACCAGTAATCACATTGTCAGTCATTTTATTTTCTCCATTTTTTCGATAATTCCCGCGCCGGATATTTTATCGCTTACCCTTTCGACCAGCGCGCCAATCCCTCAAGCCAGGCTTTTTCGACCTCATCCGGAGCAAAGCCGAGCCGTTTGGCTTCATCCAGCCAGGAATGGATCATCGTCTGCAACCGTTCGCGCTTCATGCGCCGGGCTTCCACGGGAGGCGGGGCTTCCATTACATACGTTCCGCGCCCCTGCTGGGTTGAGATGATCCCCTCCTCGTGCAGCAGCCGGTAGGCGCGCGCGGCGGTGTTGAAATTAATGCGCAAATCCGCCGCAACTTCGCGAACCGTGGGAAGCTGGCTGCCGGGCTTGAGCGACCCCGAGGCAACCATGCTCTTCACCTGTTCGACGATTTGCAGGTAGATCGGCTCCCGTTCCTGAAAATCCAATCGGAGCTGCAAGGCCGCACCTCTTGTATCAATTGTATCACTGAACTAATTGTATTGCTGTTTAGGGCGTTGTCAAGCCGGGGGATGAAGGGCTTTGATGCGATGGCGCAGAGGCGCAAGGAAAGTTCAATTCCTCGGTTTCCCTTTTGCATTTTTGTGTCTTGGGGATTTTGCGATAGGGCTATTCCAAGGACCTTCCGGCTTGCACATCCTTAAGATCGGGTTTAGACTCGCCGGTACCCGTGATCGCACGGGAATCCTTGCGCGGGAGGGCCACCATGGACGGCTTTATTGAGGGATGGGATCAGTTTGCCTACATCATCGGATCCCTGATTAGACCGTTGGGCAGCTTGGTGTTCGGCATCATGATCGGCTGGCTTACCACTTCGACATTCCAGGATGCGGCCAGGGAATGGCAGTTGAAGATCGCCATCTTCCTCGGCGTGCTCGGCGCGTTCATTTGCCTGCACATCTATTCCGGACCCGCCACGACGGGCCTCTTCGCCCTTGGCGCCGGGGCTGCGGCAATATTTCAGGTTGTGAGGCAGATGCAGCCGGCCAAGAAAAAAGAAGAGAAGAAGTAGAAGTTCAACCGGAAAATGAACGCGCCCGCCATCGTTCAGGCGGGCGCGTTTTTGGTTAACCAACCGGCGGCGTACCAGAGCAAATAGTCGGTGATGTGCGCGCTCCAGTAGTCGTCGCTGTGGTCGCCGGGCGGGACATGCTTCTCATACGGGCGCGAGAGGAGATCGAAAACCTGGACGATCGCCTGCATTTGCGGAAGCTGGGGATCCGAGTAGCCGGAGTCGAAATACACCCGCGGCCAGACCGATTCCGGAACGGCCTCCGCCCACAGGTAGAAATCCGCCAGGGCGGTCGGGCTGGGGGCAATGCTGTGCGCGCCCGCCGCTCCGAACAGATCCGCCCGCCGCAGTGCCAGGCGCAGCGCCCATTCCGCGCCGCGCGAAACGCCCCCGACGGCGCGGTGCTCCCGGCCGGCAAGCGTCCGGAAGCGGGTTTCGACCGCCGGGAGAAGGTCGGCGAGAAAAACGGCGTCGTTGGAATCGTCGCCGGAAATGTAGGGGAGGATGATCAGCAACGGAGCGATCCGGCCGGATACGATCAGATGATCGGCGGTCGCCTCCAATCCCAGATCGTGCCATTGGTCGGGAGTCCGGCCCAGGCCGTGAAAGAGGAACAGGACGGGATAGCGGACCTGGGGGTCGGCATCATAGCAGGGGGGAAGATAAACGTAGAATTCCGCGGGCGATCCGGTGACGGCGCTGGGAACGGTCTCCGCCCGCAGAGCGCCTTTTCGTTCCGGGCAGGCCAGCACGCTTTGCGGCGTTTCGGTCGCCGCCAGCGCCGGAGGCAGGGTTTCGGTCGGCCGGAGCGGCGCCGAAAGCGGGGTGCCGGTCGGGCTGGGAAGCGCCGTCGCCATGCGCGCGCGCTTCTCGCTGCGCCCGGCGATCGCGCAGGATGCCAGCAGCAGCGCGAGAGCCCACGCCGTGAATATTCTTCTGGGATGCAAATTCGATTCGGCCGGATTAAGCATGGGTCCCGTTTGTCTTTGTTTGAAAAACCCCGCCCACCCGAAGACAAAGCTCCTTGCGGGCAGACGGGGGCGCCTGTTATGCGTAGTGTAGACCGGGCGATGGGAGTCGTCAAGGCCGGGATATAATGGGTCGACTTGGGATCGATTTTCCCCGAACCCCGCCTCGGAGGAGAGACGATTATGGCGTTGCCTAATTATGCTTACTTCAAAGGAAAAATCGTTCCGTATGAGCAGGCGAAGGTCGGCGTGCTCAATCACACCTTCAATTACGGCACCGGCGTCTTCGGCGGCCTGCGGGCGTATTGGAATGAAAAGGACAATCAGCTCTATCTGTTCCGGCCTCTGGACCACTTCCGCCGGTTCCTCGATTCGACCCGGCTCCTGAGCATGGAACTCCCGCACACGCCCCAGCAGCTGGCGGATGTTACGGTCGAACTCCTGCGCACCGAGGCCCGCAAGGAAGACACCTATGTCCGGCCGCTGGCCTTCGTGCCCGATGAAACGGTCGGCGTGCGGTTGCACGATCTGCAGGCGGATATCACGATTGTCTCGATCCCCTTCGGCCGCTACATCGAAAGCGAAGAAGGTTCGTCGGTGACTTTTTCCTCGTGGCGCCGGATCGACGACAACAGCATTCCCGCCCGCGGCAAGATCATCGGCGCATACGTCAACTCGGCGTTCATCAAAACCGATGCGATCCGCGCCGGATACGACGAAGCGATTGTGCTGAACGCCGACGGGCACATCTCCGAAGGCAGCGCCGAGAATTTCTTCATGGTCAAGGGCGGCGTGCTGGTCACCCCGCCGGTCACCGATAATATTCTGGAAGGCATCACCCGCCGCACTGTGATCCAGTTGGCGCGGGAGGAACTCGGCATGACGGTCGTGGAGCGGCCGATCGACCGGACGGAAATCTACCTGGCCGAGGAGGCCTTCTTCTGCGGGACCGGCGTGCAAATCGCCGCCATCGCCCATGTGGATAAACGCCCGATCGCCGATGGGAAGATGGGTCCCTTCGTCGGCAAGCTTCGGGATCTGTATTTCCGGATCGTGCGCGGGATGGAGCCGAAATTCAGCGCGTGGAATGTACCGATCTACCCGAAATCCTGAGCCGCGGCGAAGGTCTTCCGGAGGCGGGTTTTCAAAAACCCCCCGGTAGGCCGGATTTGCCGCGCCGGCGGATGAATAATCCTGTGCCGCACTCTCCCCAATGCTGACCCGCTTTCCGGTCGTACGCACCCGCCTGCTTGTGGTTCACATCCTCCTGGGCATTTTCCTGTGCGGATTGATCGGCGCCGCCGGCTGGCGGTTGTTCGCATTTCCTCCGGATCCCGCCGGCGCGGCCGGCCTGATCGCCGCCGTCGCCGGTTTGTTTTTGTTGCCGGCGGTCCTCTACCGCATCATCTTCCTGCTCAACGCCTGCTATGAATTCTCCGCATCCGGTTCATTAACCCTGCGGTTCGGGCCGTGGCGTGAGGTCCTTCCGATGGAGGAGATCGAGGAAATCCGCTCCGGAGGCCGGATACCGGCGGCGATCCGCGCCACGGCTCCGGGATGGCTGGAGATGTGGCACGGGAGGGTGGCGGCCGATGGTGAAACGGCCGTCGACTGGCTGGCCACCGACCGCGGGCAGCGTTTGCTGCTGTTGGTGACAAAGCGCCGGCACCTGGCGGTTTCTCCCGCCGACCCGGCCGGATTTGCCGCCTGCCTGACCGGTCTTTCCGCGCATGGAAGCCTTGAGAAAATCGAGCCCTCTTCCACCCAGCCGCCTTCCATTATCGTGGAGATTCTTAAGAATCCGCCCGCGCTCGGATTGTTAATCGGCGGATCCGTTGGAATAACCGCGCTGGGCGCCTTCCTGACGGCCGTTCAAACCCGGCTGTCGCCGGATCAACCGTTCCGATTCGATCCGGCCGGCGCACCGACAAGCCCCGGCGATCCAAGCCGGTTGCTGATACTGCCTTTGGCCGGAGGTTTTATCTGGCTGTTGAATGCAATCCTTGGGTGGTGGGCGTGGAAAGTGGGGCAAAGGCCGTCGGCATATGCGCTTTGGGCGGTTTCACTCATCGTGACGATCGGCCTGTGGGCGGCAGTTGTTGCTTTATTGACGGTGAAATAATCTAAAAAAAAACAAACTGGAAACCCACTAAAATTTGAAGATTTTTTAAAAATTTCATCCACAAAATCCCGGGACTTATCTAAATATTCCCCTGTTTTTTCCAGACTTCTCCACAATTATTAACCACTTATCCACAGGACGGGAATAATCGGACTGATATGGTGGAAATAGGGGAAATAGGAGGATTGTCCGGGATGACGGGGTGTGATCGTCATGCCTGGGCCTGCCCTCGCGGAGCATCCCGGCTCGGGTCTGGTGTATGAGCCGGGATGAAGGCATAGCGAGGGTGATCGTAGCAGGCAGCCATCGTATTTTTTAGGATGTTATGGATTCCCGCCAGGAACACCCTCGCTTCGCGACCATGTTGCCATCAAGAAACAAAACCGACGGCAACATGCTCCGCGAGGGCAGGCGCGGGAATGACGCGCTTCACGAGGGCAGGCGCCGGGATGGCGAAAAAAATAGTCACGGCCTTCGGACCGTCAGGCGCAGGATCGGTTCGCCCTTGCCGCCCCATTGAAATTTATAGGGCTCGTCGCCGCGCATAAAGTCAAACGCGCGACACCCGGATTCGATCGCCCGCCGGATCAGCATCGCCAACAGCACCCAGCCGGGAGATGCGGCCGCATAATGCGGATCCATTCCCGAGTTGTAAACCCAGATCCTGTTCCGAAAGGCGAAGTTCATGTAGGCGGCGGCTTTTTTCCCGCCGATTTCCAGGAAGGCCAGTTCCAGCATTCCAGCCTGCTCGGCAGCCCCGGCGATCGCCTGGAATTGGGCGCGCATCGCCGGGGTCAGGAACGACGCTTTGTGTTCGTCGCACGCCATCAGGCGGAAGAAATCCCCCATCCCGGAAGCCCCGTGGATTTTCAATTCCAATTTTTCCTCGCCGCCTTCGGCGCGCCGGAGCTTGCGCCGGATTTCATGGCGGGATTTTTTATCGAGCGCCGAGAGGTACTCCTCCCAGGACGGGGGCAGGTCGATCACCGGGCAAACCTGAAGCGGCGCGCGTTCCAGGCCCCATCCCCGCCGGGCGGTCTCCCGTTCGAGAATCGGGATGGTGGGCGAGTCCGCCTGCAAATTGAATAAATCGAGCGTGCCGAATTCCTGCGCCGGCAGTGCCGCGAGCGCATCCAGCAGATTCGCGCAAAACTTGGGAAGCTGGTCCGGTACGGCCATGACATCCAGGTAATCCGATATTTCCGCGCTGCCGATCAGGAGCAGTCGCGGGTCGCCGTCGCGGCGGCTGCAGAACAAAGGCGCGATCCCCAGGATGGCGCCGTTTTCCTTCCAGACGGCGATCTGCAATTCGCCCGAAGGCCATTCTCCGCCGCCGAGGTGATCCCACCAGGCGCGTAAAAATTCGCAGCGTAAAAACGGAAATTCGGCCGTGCTGCGGGCCAGGAGCGTGTTCCATTCGGCAGTGAGCCTATCCCACGACGGCACGTCGCGGATGAATTCTATCGGCATGAAGCACTCCTCAAGTTATCAATATCCTGAAAAGATGTTATTGGGTTTTTGGATTCGACTCCGCCTGCCCATCGAAATCCGGCTCCAGGAAATCCAGTGCCGCGCGCGCGGCCTTGCGCTGGCCGGGCTGCCAGCCCGGCTCCTCCGTCATCGTCTGCAGATGCCGGCGGACGCCCTCCCGCTCCGCGGCGCCGAGAGCATTCCATCCGGCACGGATGAGCTCCGGCTCGCCGGATAGCAGTCGGCTCCAGATTAGTTCGGGTTCCGGCGTCTCGGTCATGGGGCAACCTCGATCCATTGTCACGGAAGTATAATCGAACCGGATGCCGACATGCACCTGATCCTGACCCACGAACAAGCCGATTTCGACGCGCTGGCCGCCATGCTGGCCGCGCGTCTATTGGAAGCGGATTCGCACGCCGTGCTCCCGCACCGGACGAATCGCAACGTGCATGCATTCCTGGCGTTGTACGGCGATGCGCTGCCGTTCGAAACGATGGACGACCTGCCGCGCGGGCGGGTCGACCGGGTGACGCTGGTGGATACGCAGTCGATCCCGACGGTCCGCGGCGTGGGCGCCGATACGCGCGTGCATGCGGTCGATCATCACCCGGCACACAAGGCGCTGCCGCAGGGGTGGACCAGCGCGGTGGATACGGTCGGCGCGTGCACCACGCTGCTGGTTGAATCCCTGCAGGCCCTCTCCCATCCGCTTACGCCGGAGGAGGCCACCCTCCTGCTTCTGGGAATTTATGAAGACACCGGATCGCTATCCTACGCCGGCACCACCCCGCGCGACGTCCGAGCCGCCGCCGGGTTGCTCGAGCAGGGCGCCAGCCTGACTCTCGCCGCGCCATTCCTCAACCATCCCCTTTCGGCGCCGCAGCGCGAGCTGTACACCCGTCTTCAGGACAGCGCGGAATTCCTGACCGTCCAGGGCCGCCGGGTGCTGATCGCGCAGTCCGCCGCTCCGGCGGAGGTCGAGGAGATTTCCACCCTGGCTCACAAGCTGCGCGACCTGTTCAACCCAGACGGGCTGTTCGTCCTGGTGGATTTGGGCTCGCACATCCAGATGGTGGCGCGTTCCACGACGGATTCGATCGACGTATCGGCAATCGCCGTGCATTTCGGCGGCGGCGGGCATGAGCGTGCCGCGGCGGCCCTCATTCGCGGGCGCACGCTGGACGCATTGCACCGCGAGCTGGCGGCACTGCTGCCGGCTGCCGTCACCCCGCCGCTAACGGTCGCGCAGATCTACTCGCCGCGCCCGCAGGTCGTGGAATCCGATCTGACCGTCGCCGAGGCGGCGGAACGGATGGCGCGTTACGGGTACGAGGGATTTCCCGTCGTGCGCGACGGCCGGGTGGTCGGATTGCTCACGCGGCGCGCGGTGGACCGAGCGGTCGCGCACGGGATGAAGCGCGCGCCGGTAGAGACCGTGATGGAGGGCGGCTCGATCACCGTCCAGCTCACCGATTCGATCACCCGCCTGCAGCAATTAATGGTGGAGCAGGGCTGGGGCCAGGTACCGGTCGTTTCGCCCGAGGGCGACCATGTGGTGGGAATCGTCACCCGCACCGACCTGATCAAAGCGCTGGCGCCCGGGAAGAGCGGGATTCCCGCCGCCCGGCTGAACCTGCGGGAACATCTGGAGCAGAATTTTCCGGCGGCGCGGCGGGCTCTGCTGCAGGCCATGGCGTCCGTAGCGGACCGGCAGCGCATGCCGCTCTATCTGGTGGGCGGCGTGGTCCGCGATCTGATCCTGAAAATTCCATCCTTCGACCTCGATCTGGTGGTTGAGGGGGATGCGATCGGGTTGGTGCGTTCGGCGGCGAAGGAATACGGCGGGCGGGTCCGCAGCCATGACCGGTTCGGCACGGCCAAATGGCTGCTGCGCGGCGTCGATCTTGGAAAACTCGGGCTGCCCGCGGCGGCGGCTTCCGACCTTCCGGATTCTCTGGATTTGGTATCCGCCCGGGCGGAATTCTATCCGCACCCTTCGGCGCTTCCGGAAGTGGAACGCGGGAACCTCAAGCTCGATCTGCACCGCCGCGACTTCACCATCAACACCCTCGCGCTTTCATTGAACGCCGCCCATTTCGGGGAGGTCAGCGATTTCTGGGGCGGGCTGCGCGATCTGGGGGAGAAGCGGATCCGGGTGCTGCATTCGATTTCATTTGTCGATGATCCGACGCGCATTCTGCGCGCCGTCCGGCTGGAGCAGCGGCTGGGATTCGCGATCGAGCCCCGCACCCGGGATCTGATCGCGCGCGCGCTGCCGCTCCTGCACCGGGTGAGCGGCGACCGCATTCGCCATGAGCTGGAGGCCATCTTTGAAGAACCAGCGCCGGCGGACGCGCTGAGTCGTTTGCAGGAACTGGAAATCCTCAGCCAGATCCATCCGGACCTGACCTGGAATTCGATCCATGCGGAGCATCTCCGCCGCGCGCTGGAGTTCATGCCGGATCCGAATTGGGGACTGACCGGTGAAGGGCGCGAGATGGTGCCGCCGCTTTCCGCCTGGCTGACCGGGCACCCGCGCGATGCGCTGGCGGGTATCCTCGAGCGGCTCAATCTGCCAAAACGGGAAGCCGTCAATATTCTCGCCGCCCGCCAGGCGGCCGATCGGCTCGCGATTCTGCCCAAGGATGCCCCTCCCAGCCGGGTGGCCGATCTCCTGGAGGATGTGCCGGAGCCGGCGCTGGTGGGGGCCGCATTGCAATCGGATGGTTTGGTCCGCGACCGGCTGGAGCGCTACTTGGCCGAATGGCGCAGCGTCCAGCCGGAGACCGACGGTTCGTGGCTGCGATCGCGCGGCTTGCCGCCCGGGCCGCGTTACCGGGAAATCCTGCACGCGCTCCGCAGCGCCCGCCTGGACGGCCGGATCTCCACTTCGGAGGATGAGGCGCGGATGCTGGATTTGCTGCTGGCGGATCTTCCGAAGAATGAATCCGGGGGAAAAACCCGATGACGATCCAGGCCTTCGGGAACGAGTCGGTCGATCGGACTGCCGCAAAAGGCCTGACGGAGGCGAATGCCTTCGCCATCCGGCCGATCGAAGAAAAAGACCTGCCGGCTCTGGAATGGGACGGAGTGTATCTCCATTTCCGCCGCCTTTTCCGTCAAGCGTACGAGGATATGCGGATTGGCACGCGCCATTTGTTGATGATGGAACATACGCCGACCGGCGGGATGGTCGGCCAGGTTTTCATCCAGTGGAGCAGCAGCGATCCGCGGTTCGCAGACGGCGCGCGGCGCGGCTACCTGTACGCGCTGCGAGTCAAACCCGCTTTTCGCAGCCGGGGTCTGGGCACCCGGATCCTGGCCGCGGCGGAGGAGGAATTGCGCCGGCGCGGGATGGACACGGCATCAATCGGGGTGGAGAAGGGCAATCCGCGGGCGCGCGCTTTATATGAACGGCTGGGGTACCGAGTCATTGCCGACGACCCCGGCCGCTGGTCTTACCTTGATCATGAGGGCAATATCCAGGAGGTCCTGGAACCGGCCTGGTTAATGGAAAAGAGACTCCACGAAGGACACGAAGAAAAAACCTGAAGAACACGAAGGAAAATTTGAATTCAATAATCCTGTCACCCTGAGCGAAGCGAAGGGTCTATAAAAGCAGGAATAGATGCTTCGCTACCCCCGCTTCGCGAGGGCAGGCGCTCAGCATGACAGGGTTATTCAGATATTTTTAATTAGTGATTGAGTTATCCGCGTTCGGCTTGAGGTTTTCTGTTCTCCCCTACGTCAATCCGGCAATGTGAAGTAAAAGGCGGCCCCTTTCTCCGGTTCGCCTTCCGCCCACACCCGCCCCCCGTGACGATGGATGATGCGCTGGACTGTCGCCAATCCGATCCCGTTCCCGGGAAATTCCTGGACGGTGTGCAACCGCTGAAACGCATGGAACAGCTTGTCCACGTGGTCCATTTGAAAACCGGCGCCGTTATCTTTGACGCAGTATGCGTATTCGCCCTCGGGGGTGATAACCGACTCAAATGCGATCCTCGCCTCTGTGCGGCGGGACGTGAACTTCCAGGCGTTGCCGAGCAGGTTTTCCAGCACCGCCGCGAGCAGCCTTTCATCCGCCTCGGCGGATAAATTTTCGGCGACCGTCCACGAGACCCTCCGGCCGGGTTCGGCGCGCTGGAATTCCTCCGCCGCGCGGCGCGCCATGGCGGTCAGATCCAGCGGCTGGCGCCGCAATTCGCCGCGGGTCAGCCGCGAAAGCAGAAGCAGGTCGTCGATCAGGAGCCCCATCCGCTTGCTGGCGGAGCGGATCCGCTGCAGATAGTCCAGCCCCTGATCGTCCAGGTGGGCGGCGTACTCCTCCTGCAGCGCCTGGCCGAATCCGTCGATGCTGCGCAACGGCGCGCGCAGATCGTGCGAAACGGAATAGGCGAAGGCCTCCAATTCTTTGTTGGCGGCCTCCAGCTGCGCGGTTCGCTCCACCACCCGGCGTTCCAGTTCGGCGTTCAGGCGGCGGATTTCCTCTTCTGATTTTTTCCGTTCGGTGATATCCATCGAGATGCACAGTACCTGGTCGCAGCAGCCGTTCCCTTCGGGCAGCGGTATTTTGGTGACGCTGAACCAATGCTCGCCCAAACCGGCGAGGGTGGTTTTTTCCTCGGGGAGGATGACCATTTCCCCGCGGCTAATGACCTCGCGGTCCGATTCGTGGATTTGTTCGACTCCTTCCGGCGGATGGGGGCAGTCGGTATCCGTCCGACCGAGCATCGCTTCCGGCGTGGAGCCGTACGCCTCCGCCAGGGCTTTATTCACCAGCGCGAATGTGCCGTCGGATTTCCGGACGCAGATCAGGTTGGGCGAGGCGTCGATGACCGCGCGCAGGAAGGTCCGCTCGCGGAGCAGGGCTTCTTCCGCCAGGCGCCTGCGCGAGATGTCGCGGATGCCGAAGATGGCGCTGTCAAAGGTTCCCGACGGTTCGTACATCAGGCGGATTTCCGATTCGATCCATTTGAATTCCCCGTCGGCGCAGCGGAAGCGGAACTCCTGCCGGATCGCGGGAAGGTGCCGGGCGACGGCCGCCTGCACCTGTTTCAGCACCACTTCGGATTCCTCCGGGTGGATGGTATCCAGGACCGACCGGCCTTCCAAATCCTTCGGGTTCCAACCGAACATTTTCTCCACGGAAGGGCTGACATACAGAAGGATGCTGTGGGTATTGATGTGGCCGATGACCCCGGCCATGTTTTCGGTGATCATCCGCAGCCGGTCCTGGAAGGCATGGGCCTGCAACAGGGCGGCCTCGAACCAGGTGGCGCAGATCCAGGAGATAAAAGCCAGTAAGCCCATGATGACAATGGAGAAATAATTGTAGGCAAAAGGACTTCCGCTTTGAAGGAAATTTACCGTGTAAAGGGCAATCTGGAGCGCCATGGCGACGAAGGAACCGGTCGGGGAGAACAGAAAAGAGGCCATCGCAATCGAGATGGAAGCCCCGATCAATGTGCGTTCGTAATCGGCGGCGGGGACCGTGAAGAAAGGCAATAGCGATGCCAGAAGGATAAAGGCAATCGAAGCCACGCGATTCCATCCCCTGCGATTGATCCACCAAAGCCCGACGACCCCGGCAATTCCGGCGGCATCAATAATGACAAATCGGAGCGAAATCGGATTGGGGGACTGGATCCATCGAATGTAATTGTAAATAAATAAAAACATGGAGACATGAAAACCGCCGAGGAGGACCAGACTCAACAGCTGTCCGCGCCAAAGCAGGACCGTATCCTGCTGCCGGATCTCCATCCATTCGGAAAGTATGTTGCGCAGCCGAAACTTTTTCATCCGCCGCTCCCGTTGGGGCTGCCCGGGAAGGAAGCCATCCCGCGCCGTCCGCCCGCCCCCGAAAAGAAACTTGCCGAAGGGCGCATCATTCCCGGTTTTGGGATGGATTATCGGCGAAATGACGGTTGGGTGCAACCGGGGGTGCGCGAAGAGGTTAGAATACATGCAGGAGGCGAATATGCAGGAGCCGCTACTGGTGTTTCTCGCAACCGCCGGATGGGGAGCGTTGCACAGCTTGTTGGCCAGCGCTCCGGCAAAGGCGGCCGCGAGGAAATGGTTCGGGCCGGTGGCGGATAATCTCTACCGGATCGGGTACAACGGGGCGGCGGTAATAACTTTTATCCCGATTTTGGCGATCCTGGCCCGAAATACCGGTCCGGTGCTGATCCGCATTCCCGGACCGTGGTGGATGGTTTTGGTATTGGGGCAGCTGGCGGCGCTGGGGTTGTTGGGTTTCAGCTTCCTGCATTCCGATCCCCCGGGTTTTCTCGGCCTGCGTCAACTGGGGCAGGCCGAAGCGGATTCCCGACTGGTCACCACCGGCGCCTATTCGATCACCCGGCATCCGATGTATTCAACCGGTTTACTGGTTTTGTGGTTATTCCCCATTCTTACAGCCGGGACGCTGGCGTTCAACCTGGCCGTAACGCTGTACATCCTGGTGGGGAGCGAATTGGAGGAACGAAAGCTGATCCAAGCCTATGGGGATGAATATCGTGTATATAAGGCGAAGGTCGCGCGATTAATCCCGTTTATATATTAATCCCTCTGTTAATTCCGTTCCTGAGTTGATAGATGAATATCAAATTACCACAAAGACACTAACGCACGAAGAAGAAAACCTTAGCAGGCTGCTGAAAAAGGCATTGAAGGTGGTCGAGTAGCGGTTTTTGCGTATCGAGACCACCGGTATTTTGGCGCGGTCTCGATACGCCCGCAAAGAACGCGGGCTACTCGACCAGCTTTTATCAACACCCGGATCCGGCCTGCCGCTATTTAAAGTTGAGCAGGATTTCCAGGACTTTTATATTCACCGCGAAATCGGTGTTCGTATGACTCATCAATTCCAGATCGACCCCGGCGATTCCCTGAAAGACCGCCCAGTCCACGAGGTTGCCCGTATATTTGCAGCCGGTATCGATCGGGGGATATTGGTAGGGGGATTCCGCGGCGATCGCCCGCGCCAGACGGATTGACGCCGGGTCGAGGGGTTGCCCGGCGGCGAAGACCCCGAGCGCCGCGCTGTGATAATTAATCATCGCGGTGAACCGGCGCTCCAGTATGAAATCGCGCAGCGCGACGCTCTCGGGTTCCGAAAATGGAAATGGACCGGCGTTGACGGGGGTGATCACCCAGCAGCCGTCGAGCGGCCACTTCGCCTGCCAGAACGCGTCCCAATTCCGGTTTAAATCCACATGGTTGGCGTTAGCCCGCCCCTCGGGACCGTGTGCTCTGGCTTCGCCGTCGGGATTGAGCGAACGGACGATATAGAGAACCGACTCTTCGGGGATCATTTCGGGGTGATCCGTCAATTCCTTGATCAATTGATCGGCCAGGGCGATCGTGTTCCATTCACTTCCGCCATGGATCCCGTGAACAGTCAGCCGTTCCGAATCCCCCGTGCCGAAGCGGTATACCTCGATCGGCCGGCCCTCCACCGAGTACCCGATGATCACCGGGCCGGAGGCATACAAGGGCGGCGTGACGGTCGGGGTAAGGGTGACCGTGGGCGTGTTCGACGGGGTGAGCGTGCGGGTCGAAGTGCCGGTTTGCGACGGCGTAAGGGTGAAGGTGCGCGTGAATGTGGATGTGCGGGTTGCGGTGCCGGTGGACGTCGGGCTGGCGGTGGGCGGGGGGAACAACACGGTCGCCACCGAGGCTCCCAATCCGCTCCAGAAAACCAGAAACGCCGCGATGAGGAGAAAACAGATTCCCCAGACCGCGAATGCGATACGCTTAAGGGCTAGGGTGTTATGCATGCGGCACCAGCGCCGCCTCGATGGCCTCCCGGAGCGTTCGGCAGGGGAGGATCTCGATCCCCTTGGGCGGGTCCTCGCCGCGGCGGACCGTCTTGGGGAGGATGGCGCGGCGGAACCCCAGCGCCGCCGCCTCGCGCAGGCGGGCGTTGGTCTGGCTCACGGCGCGGAGTTCGCCCGAAAGGCCGATCTCGCCGATGAGCACCAGATCGGCGGCCACCGGCCGGTCCTTCACCGACGATGCGATCGCGACGGCCATGGCGAGATCCGCCGCCGGCTCGTTAATGCGCATACCGCCGACCACATTAAGAAAGATATCCTCTTCCGCGACGCGCAATCCCGCGCGCCGGGTAAGCACGGCCGAGATCAGCAGCAACCGGTACAGATCAACCCCGTTCGGCGTGCGGCGCGGGGTTCCGTAAGCGGCCGGGCTGGTCAATCCCTGGATTTCGATCAGGAGCGGCCGGGTGCCTTCCATCACCACGGCGATCGCCGAGCCCGGGGATTGCGCGGCGCGTTCGGCCAGGAACGCCTCGGAAGGGTTGGGCACCTCGGCCAGGCCGTCGGCGCGCATTTCGAACACGCCCACTTCCGAAACCGCCCCGAAGCGGTTCTTCACCGCCCGCAACAGGCGGTAGCTCTGGAACCGGTCGCCCTCCAGGTACAGGACCGTATCGACAATGTGCTCGAGCACCCGCGGGCCGGCAAGGACCCCCTCCTTGGTCACATGCCCGATCAGGAACACCGCCAAGCCGGAGGATTTTGCCAGCGTCTGCAGCCGGGCGGCGCACTCCCGGACCTGCGAAACCGATCCGGCGGAGGACGTCAGTTCCGGCAAATATGCGGTCTGAATGGAATCGATGACCAGGATGCGCGGGGAGAGCGCCTGCACATGCTCGAGGATGGCATCCAGGCGGGTTTCGGTGACGAGGTAGAGCGATTCCGGATACGCCGCCGCATCCTTGGCCATTCCTTCCGCAAGCCGGACGGCGCGCATCTTCATCTGGCGCTCGGATTCCTCGCCCGAGACGTACAACACCGGGCCCGACGCCCCGGCCAGGATCCATGAGGCCTGCAGGAGCAGGGTGGATTTGCCGATCCCGGGATCTCCGCCGATCAGGACGATCGAACCAGGGACCACGCCTCCACCCAGGACGCGCGAGAATTCCTCGATCGGAAGCGGCAGGCGGCTCTCCTCGCCGCCGTCGACCTCGCGGAGGCGCCTGGGCTTGGAGAGAACCGGTCCGGAGGAGGAGGCGTCCTTGCGCGCGGGGGCGGCCGTGACCTGCTCGACCATGGAATTCCAGGCGTTGCAGCGCGGACAGCGGCCCATTCCGCGCGGACTGGAATACCCGCATTGCTGGCAGATGAATTCGGTGCGTGTCTTCGGCAAGGGGAGCTCCCGTCAGGATGATTATCCCAACGAGGACGTTCCGCCGCAAGGGGTAAATGGTACAAGGGTCGGTACGGCGTAAAGCGCTGCGGGAAGAACAGGGTCCCCTTTGCGGCAGTCCCGGAGTAGAATTGGCATTAAACAGCATTCACTCCCCCCGCGGGGAACGGCGAGATTCACGGGAGGTCAATCGCATGGGTTTCCTGGAAAAATTTATAAAATCGTTTTCGGGCGAAACTCCGATGGTGCAAACCCTTTCGGTGAAGTGCAACCGCTGCGGAGAAATTTTGGCCGCCCGGGTCAATCTGGCGAACGACCTGAGCGTGGAATACAGCCCGTCCGGTTCGCCGCAATCCTACTCCTGCCGCAAGGTTCTGCAGGGCGGCGGCCGCTGCTTCCAGTCGATCGAAGTCCTCCTCAAATACGATTCGCGGCGGGCGCTCCAGGAAAAGGAAATCCACGGGGGCAAATTCGTTGAGGCATAATCGCCGTCTTGCGGGCCGGGGCGGAAGTCCGGGAATCCTGCAACGTCATCCTTGATATTGGTGCCCTCTCCAGCGAAGGATTTTCCTTCCATCCGCGACATATCCGCGGGAAGGAAAAATGCGTGGTTTTTTCCAACAGCGACAAATGCGAATTGACCCTCGGTCTGCGCCGGGGCGAGCCCGGAGCCTGGGCCGAACTGTGCGCGCGGTTCGGCGGCGCGCTCTTCGGTTTTGCCTTCCATCTGTGCGGAGAGGAATCCGCCTGGACGGAAGACGGGCGTCCCTGCCCTGGGGCCTCTTTGTCCTGGTGGCCAATGCGGCCGGGTTGATCGCCTACCTTCTGGTCCGGCATCGAAGCGGTTAGGCCGGATACGGATTCGCCGCCTTAAAAAAAGCAGCCGGAGTCCGTGAGGACCTCCGGCTGCTTTGATATCTGCTGAAGCGCAGGCTACTGAACCATAGGCTGCAGTACCGACGGCGGATTATTTTTCCAGATCAGCGCCGTACCGATCAGGCCGCCTATCATTCCGAACAGGGGGAAGATCACGAAGTTACAAAGGGTGCTGACCAGTATGTTGCCGGCGGCGGAGAAATACTGCTCGAATATCTGAGCGTATTCCGCGGGGATTTCTGTGCCCATGCTCTCCATCTGCTCAATCATCTGCGAATACTGGGCGGCGGAGGAGCCGCTGAAGAGGACGCTGGAGATGGCGCCGAAGATGGAGACGATCACCGCGCCGACCAAACCCGCGCCCAATCCCAGAAGGACTCCCTGGCCGACGGTCAGGCTTGGCTGGGTTTTATTGCTCAGGCGGTAGACCCAAACGGCCAGAATGCCGCAGCCCCAAAGGCCTGCCCAGAGACAGCAGCAAGAGCTGAGGATGCCGAGCAATGGGATGGCGGCGAGGACGCCCATCACAATCCCCGCCAGACCCCCGGCCAGAAGCATGGACTTGGTATTCATTGAACTCCTCCTTGGTGGGTGTGTAGATTTCGACGGATTTTCCAACTTCGGATTAACTTGACCAAACTCCCGAAAGGCCCAGATTGCCGCGCGGTTGCCTCTAAGGCTGTGGTCCGCTTTTTAGCAGGTCTTCCCCTTCGCCGGTCATCGCGGCTTTCACGGCGCTTAAGGTCCCGTAGCTTCCGCCGACGACCCCGAGCAATCCGTATGCCAATTTGCCGAGCATCAAGTAAATTGACTGGGACATGAGCGCCGCATTGAAGATTTTTTGAGCGTCCAGGGGAGGTTCGAGAGTCGAAAGAACTGCTGTCAGGTCATAAAAGGCGGATATGAAGGAAATGGCCCCGCTGATAATTAAAAAGACGCCGAAAAACAGCAGCAACGGCATGCGCTTCTGGTGAACCACTTTCTGGTCCATCTCGACGACCTGTTCCACGAATTTCTTGGCCTGGCCCCAATCCCAGCCCGTCCGGCGGCATAGTTGAAAAATAATTTCGTTTGGTTTTTTATGGCTGGCGAGGCATCCGACGACCCACTTGCGCAGGTCGGGGTAACGGGTGGCGTCAATTTCGGAACTCATTGGACCGTAGTGCATGCAACCTCTCAATCCCCGGAATCGCGTTCGGTTTCCACTTCTTCCGGATCGAGCCGGACCCAGAGCATCAGCAGCTGCCCTTCCGCCGTGGGGACGTACCGGGCGGCTTGAATGGGAGCCTGGGTGATCCGCCCGTCGGGGGCGCGGAATTCGAGCACCATCGGTTCGCGTTTTTTCCAGGCATGGTAGCAGCGTTCGACCAGCGCCGGTCCGTTAAACGTCCGCATCCGCGTCAGGGCGGAACGGTAGGGGCGGATGCTGTCTCCCAGACTGGCGGGCCATGCCGCGCCCGGATCTTCAAAAACGGGCGGCGGGCCTTCGATAATGGTGATTTTCTGCGGTGTACTCATATGCCTTCGCGGCCTCATAATACCACGGTTGCCACCCCCGGCGGAATAAATCCGCTTAAAAAAGTTCAGCATGCCCGCCTCCATTCCAGCCCACCACTGCTATAATCTTTAAGGGGGATAACGGGCGGAACCGGAAAGCATTACAGCTTATTAATTCGAAATATACGGGGTGGGCCATGAAACAAGACCTGGATCGACTGATGCGGGAACGCGGCCTGGACGCCATGTGGATTACGGGTCCGGCCAACCATAACCCGGCACTGGTGTACTTTACGGGCATAGCCAACATCACCCGGGCGGATTTGATTAAAAAACAGGGCGAGCCTCCGATCCTTTTTCACTACCCGATGGAACGGGAGGAGGCGGCGCGGACGGGATTGCGCTGCCGAAACCTCAACGAATTCAATCTTGACGAAATCGTGAAGGCAGCGGGGGGAAATGCGGCCCAAGCCGGGGCGATCCGCATGGCGCGGATTTTCCGGGAGATGGGCATCCGCGGACGCGTGGCGATCGGAGGGAATGTGGAACTCTCCTCGACCTATGCCATGCTCGCCGCGCTGCCGTCCCAGGCGCCGGATATCCAACTCGTGTCCGAGGGCGAGGACCCGGTCCTGATGCGGGCACGCTCCACAAAGAGCCCGGACGAGATTGATCGAATCCGGTCGATCGGGAAGGTCTCCACGGCGGTGATCGGGGAAACGGCCGAATTCCTTTCCTCGCATTCGGCGCGCGGAGAAGTGCTCGTCGGGCGCGGCGGCACAACGCTCACGATCGGCGACGTGAAAGCATTCATCCGGCGCGCCCTGGCGGGGCACGGCGCCGAGGCTCCGGAAGGAACCATCTTCGCCCAGGGGCGCGACTCCGCGATCCCGCATTCGACCGGCACCGACGCGGAACCGGTCCGGATGGGAAAGACGATCGTGTTCGACCTCTTCCCGTGCGAAATGGGCGGCGGATATTTTTACGACATTACCCGCACCTGGTGCATGGGCTACGCGCCGGAAGAGGTGGAGGACCTGCACCACCAGGTGCTGGTGGCATACACGGATGCGGAGGAACGGATCCGCCCCGGAATGCGCGCCAACGAGGTCCAGCCGGGGGTGTGCAGCCTGTTCGAAGCGAACGGCCATCCGACGATCCGCAGCGATCCCAAAACGGAACGCGGGTACGTGCACCTGGTCGGGCACGGGCTGGGGTTGAATGTCCATGAATCACCCTCCTTCCTGTTTGCGGAATCCAATCGCGACGTGCTTCAGCCGGGCGCGGTATTCACCATCGAGCCGGGGTTGTATTATCCGGAGCGCGGCATGGGAGTCCGGCTGGAGAATACGGTGTGGATCCGCCCGGACGGCGCGGTGGAAGTGCTCGCGCCGTATCCCTTGAACCTGGTCCTTCCGGTGCGGGGCGGATTGCGGCGCCCGGCGCCCGTCAAGCGAAAGACGCCCGCGCGCGGAGAGCGAGCGCGGCCAACCGGCCGGCTGAAAAAGCCCTCGACCCGGTCCCGGAAGAAGGCAGGATGAGCACCGCCAAATCCGCCAAGCCCGAGATCCGGGTGCTCGGGATCGAAACATCATGCGACGATACCGGAGCGTCCGTTGTCGGCAACGGGACGCGCATCCTCTCCAATGTGCTGCTCTCGCAAAGCGAACTGCACGCGCGCTACGGCGGCGTGTTCCCGGAGATGGCCTCGCGCAGCCATGTGGAGACGATCGAGCCCGCCATCCGGCGCGCGCTTGAGGAAGCCCACCTGAGCGTGGACGAACTGGACGCGGTTGCGGTTACGCGCGGGCCGGGGCTGGCCGGTTCGCTGGTGGTCGGGGTGAACGCGGCCAAGGGGCTGGCGCTGGCGGCGGGCCTTCCGATCCTGGGCATTCATCATCTGGAAGCGCACATCTATTCGCTCTGGCTCGGGCGTGAGGAGGAGGATTCCTTCCCCGTGCTGTGCCTGATCGTTTCCGGCGGACACAGCGACCTGTACCTGATGAACGGCCACGGGGATTACCGGCGGTTGGGCGGGACGCTCGACGACGCGGCCGGCGAGGCATTCGACAAGGTCGCGCGCCTGCTCGGATTGCCATACCCCGGCGGCCCGGCGATCGAGGAAGCCGCCAAGCTGGGCGACCCCGAGTCGATCCGCTTCCCGCGCGCCTGGCTGGAAGACACGTGGGATTTCTCCTTCAGCGGCTTGAAGACCGCCGTCCTGCGCGAAGTCCGGAAATATCAGCCGGCGCTCGCGGCGGGGATAAATCCGCCGGAGCCGGGCCTGCCCATCCCGAATCTCGCGGCATCCTTTCAGGCGGCGGTCGTGGACGTGCTGGCGCAGAAAGCCGTCCGTGCCGCGCGCGAATTCGCCGCGAAGGGGATCCTGGTGGCCGGCGGCGTTTCGGCCAACCAGGCTTTACGGACCGCGCTGCAGAAGCTCGCGCCGTGCCCGGTGCGCATGCCGCCGCTCGAATTGTGCACCGACAACGCGGCGATGGTCGCTGCCGCCGGCTTTTTCCGTTTTCAGGCCGGGAAGCGATCGCCGCTGAATATGGACGTGAGCCCGGATTGGGAACTGGTGGAGAACTAGCGCGAACACCAAGGGCTTTGAGTACACCGAAGGCACCGAAACCCCGGAGTTCACCGAAATACTAGCAGGGTGTTGATAAAGGAATAAACAGGTGTCATTGCGAGCGACCGGAGGAAGCGAAGCAATCTCCCCCTCGGGAAAATAGGGAGATTGCTTCGTCGCTCCGCTCCTCGCAATGACATCCTCAGCCTTTTTCAACACCCTGCTAGTAATTGAAGGCCAGTTTTTTTTCAGTGAGCCGGTTCTTTTCGGCCTCATCCGTATACAAGAAGAAGGAAGCCCGGAATGATCGCGCTTCCTGCAGATGATCCGGTTGCTCGAATCCAAGGCGGATTGCGCCGGTCTTGACCGGAGCAGAAGCCTGACTTAGAATCGCCATATATCAACGGGGAGCCCGTATTCGGGCTGAGAGGGAGGCGCACAGCCTTCGACCCGCAGAACCTGCTCCGGGTAATGCCGGCGGAGGGATCGTGTGACTCACCATCACCCTCCACCGGCGGAGGGTTTTTTTTATGCCGCACCGACGCGCCGTCATCTTCGCCAATGGCCTGCTTCCGGATCCTGAATCCGCCAAACGCATGCTGCGGGACGGCGATGTCTGGATCGCGGCCGACGGGGGGAGCCGGCATGCGCTGGCGCTGGGGCGCGCGCCGGATGTATTAATCGGCGATCTCGACTCGCTCCCGGATCCGGTCCGGGATTCCCTCCTCCACGCCGGCACCAAGATCCAATCCTTCGCCGCGGAAAAAGATGAAACGGATCTCGAACTCGCGCTGGCCTACGCGGTGCGGGAAGCGTATCCCGCCATCCTGATCCTGGCCGGATTGGGCGGCAGAACCGACCAGACCCTGGCGAATATTTTTCTGCTCACCGATCCGGCGCTCGAAGCCATCGACGTCCGCATCGATGACGGGCGCGAGGAGGCATTCCTGATTGGGAAGGAAGGCCTCGTGCGCGGAGCCGCCGGGGATATTGTTTCCCTGCTGCCGTTCGGCGTTCCCGCCGAGGGGGTGACCACCGACGGATTGAAGTTCCCGCTGCGCGGCGAAACGCTCATCCCCCATCGAACGCGGGGAATAAGCAACCGGATGCTGGGCGCCGGCGCCGCCATCACTGTCGAAAGAGGAGTTCTATTGTGCATACATACCCGATCCGCAACCTAAACCGCACCTTCCCGAAAGCGGGGCAAAGCGCCGTCCTTTTGGCCGGCTCCGTGTTCTTCCTGCTCCTGCTTCCGGCTTGCCGGCCCGCGGGCGCGGCGCGCACCATCACGCTGATGACCCACGATTCCTTCGCCGTCAGCGAATCGGTTCTGCAGCAGTTCGAGCAATCAGCCGGGGCGAAGGTGGTCGTTCTGGAAAGCGGCGATACCGGCGCGGCGCTCAACAAGGCCATCCTGACCAAGGGCGCGCCGCTGGCGGACGTATTCTACGGAGTGGACAACACTTTCCTGAGCCGCGCTCTCCAGGAGGGGATCTTCGAACCGTACGTCTCGCCGCTCGCCGAAACCATTTCCGCCGAATTCCGGCTGGACCCGGATAACCGCGCGCTGCCGGTGGATTTCGGCGACGTGTGCATCAACTACGACCGCGAATGGTTCGCCGCGCGAACGCTGGCCGTGCCGCAGACGCTCGAAGACCTGGCACTGCCCGAATACCAGGGGCTGCTGGTCGTCGAGAATCCATATACGTCCTCCCCGGGGCTGGCCTTCCTGCTTGCCACGGTCGCGCACTTCGGTCCGGAGGGTTTTACCGATTATTGGAAATCCTTGAAGGAGAATGACGTGCAAGTGGTGGACGGGTGGGAAACGGCGTATTACACCAACTTCAGCGCGCTATCCGGCAAGGGCCCGCAGCCGATGGCGGTCTCCTACGCCTCCAGTCCGGCGTTCGAATTCATCTACGCCGATCCGCCGCGCGACGAACCGCCGACCGCCTCGCTCACCGGCCCGGACATGTGCTTCCGGCAGATCGAATTTGCCGGGATCCTGGCCGGGACGGCCAATCGTGCCCTGGCGGAAAAGCTGATGGATTTCTTTTTAAGCGTTCCCTTCCAGGAAGATGTCCCGTTGCAGATGGCGGTGTATCCGGTCAATCCGCAAGCCGCGATCCCGGATGCTTTCATCCGGTTCGCGCCGCTCCCCGAGCAACCCGCCGTCCTGGCGCCGGATGAGATCGCCAGTCATCGCGAGGAATGGATGGAGGCATGGAAGGAAATCATGCTGCCGTAGCACGCGGGAGAATCCTTCGCGGCCGGCTTGCCCGTTTTCCGGTGAAGCGGATTCTGCCGTGGATCCCCGCCGTGCTGTTTGTCGGCGTGTTTTTCTACGCCCCGTTGGGAACCATCCTGCGGACGGGGATCGACGCGGCGCGGGAGAGCGGCTGGGAGTCCCTCCCGATCCGGCGAGCCATGGACGTGCTGGGGTTCACCGTCTTCCAGGCTGCGCTCTCGACGGTTCTGACGCTGATCGTCGGCCTGCCCGGGGCGTACCTCTTTGCCCGGTTTGAATTTCCCTTAAAACGAATCCTGCGCGCGTTCACGCTCATTCCATTCATTCTTCCGACGGTGGTGGTGGCGGCCGGATTCGAAGCGCTGCTGGGAGCCCGCGGATGGGTTAATCTGGCGCTCCTGCAATCCGGCCTGATAGATGCGCCGATCCAGTTTCTGCACACGCTGGGCGCCATACTTCTCGCCCACGTTTTCTACAACACATCGATCGTGCTGCGGTTGGCGGGTAATGCCTGGGAGCGGCTGGACCCGCGCCTGACCGCCGCCGCGCGCGTGCTGGGGGCCGGCCCTTGGCAGGCTTTCACCCGCGTCACGCTCCCATTGCTCATGCCGCACCTGCTGGCGGCCGCGGCGCTGGTCTTCCTCTTCGACTTCACCTCGTTCGGGGTGATCCTGATCCTCGGCGGACCGGCGTTTTCAACCGTGGAAACGGAGATCTACATCCAGGCGCTGCAGGCGCTTAACCTGCCGGCCGCCGCGCTGCTGTCGATCCTGCAGATCGCATGCACCCTGCTCCTGATCGTCATCTCGTCGCGGCTTTCGGAACGCGCGCAGGCCGGATCCGGGCGGGTGGGTTTCCGCGCCGCGCGAAAACCCGGATCGATCGCGGAAAAAACCGCCGTGGGGATACTCGCGGGAATGCTGTTCCTGCTTTTCTTCCTGCCGCTGGCCGCCCCCGCGGCGAGGTCGTTTCTGCGGACGGATCCGGCGCAGGGTGAGAGGTCGGCAGTGGACGCGGGATGGACGCTCGATTACTACCGCGAATTGTTCTACAACCGCAGGGGATCGGCCTTCTTCGCGACCCCGGTCGAGATGGCGGGAAATTCACTGATGGCGGCCGCGGCGACCGCGGCACTGGCGCTGCTCCTTGGAATTCCCGCGGCGGCGCTCCTGGCCCGCCCGCGCCGTTTCGACCGGTACCTCGAACCGTTCCTGCTTCTGCCGCTCGGGACGTCCGCGGTTTCACTCGGGCTGGGGATGCTGCTGGTATTTTCCCGCCCGCCGGTGAATTGGATCCGGTCGCCCTGGATGCTCCCGGCCGCTCACTGCCTGGTGGCGTTCCCATTCGTGGTGCGCGGATTGAAACCCGCCTTCGCGGCCATCCCCGAGCGGCTGCGCGAAGCGGCGGCGGTGCTCGGGGCGGACCCGTGGCGGATCCGGCTGACGGTCGATATTCCGATCGTCCTGCGGGCGATCCTTTCCTCCGCGGCGTTTGCCTTCGCCATTTCGCTCGGCGAGTTCGGTGCGACCGCGATCATCGTCCGGCCGGATTTCCCGACGATGCCGGTCGGGATCTACCGGCTGCTCTCCCAGCCCGGCGGATTGAATTACGGACAGGCGATGGCGATGACGACGCTGCTGATGCTTTTCTGCGCGGGGGCGGTGATGATAATCGAGCGGGAACATACGCCGGCGTAGCGCCGCCAAGATGCCCCCTCCTCTGTCCTCCCCCGTTTATCAAAAACAAAGGCGATAAACGGGGGAGGAAGAAGGTGATACATGCTTGAACTGATCGACATCCGAAAGAGTTACGAAGGCAAGCCGCTGCTGGAGGGCGTGAGCATTCGAATTGACCGCAGCGAGACCGTCTGCCTGCTCGGGCCGTCGGGCGGCGGCAAGAGCACGCTGTTGCGAATCGCCGCCGGATTGGAATCCCCCGAATCCGGCCGGCTGCTGTGGAACGGCGAAGACATCACCCGAACGCCCGCCCACCGGCGCGGATTCGGATTGATGTTCCAGGATTACGCCCTGTTCCCGCACCTCAATGTGGCGGAAAACGTGGCTTTCGGGCTGCGAATGCAGAATCTGCCAGCGGACCGGATTCGGCGGGAAACCGGAGAGGCGCTGGCGCGGGTGGAGCTGGCGGGATTCGAGCGCCGCCGGACGGCGGACCTTTCCGGGGGGGAGCAGCAGCGGGTGGCGCTGGCCCGGGCGCTCGCGCCGCGGCCGAAACTGCTCATGCTTGACGAACCGCTCGGCGCGCTGGACCGTTCGCTGCGGGAGCAGCTGACCGGACAGTTGCGCCGCCTGCTGCGGGAGCTGCAGATCCCGGCGCTGTATGTAACCCACGATCAGGAAGAAGCGTTCGGCGTGGCGCAGCGGGTGGCGCTGCTGCACGGCGGGCGCATCGTGCAATCGGGACGCCCGGAAGAGCTGATCGCGGGACCGGTCTCGGCCTGGGCGGCGGATTTTCTCGGGTTGGGGACGGTGCTGCGCGGCACGGTGAAATCCGTCCGGCCGCTGCGGATCCAAACGGCGCTTGGCGAGTTTGAGGCGCAGGCGGCTCCGCCCGGTCCGAAGAAGGGTGAAGCGGGATGGATCCTATTACGCCCCGGAGGGGGAAGCCTGCGGCGCGGAGGAGGCAAAACCGCGGGCGGCATCCGCGGCGTGGCGGTGGAATCCGTCCGCAGAGGGGAGGCGTACCGAATCCGGCTGCGCACCGCCGGCGGAGTGGAAGTAATCTGTGCACAGGACCAACCGGTGGAAGAGGGCGAGGAAAGGATCTGGACGCCGGCCGCGGGAGTCTGGATCAGGGGGTAAGGAAAACAAAGGGCGGCCGGTCAGGCCGCCCGAGGATATTCCCAACGGATGGATCGAAGGATCGGGATGCTACAGGCCGCACGTCCCGCCGGTTAGCAGGTCACCGCAGATATAACCCAGCGGCAGGCCGATGCAGACGCAGCAAATGATCAGGACCACGATGACGACGATGATGATGGTGACGGTTTTATTGGACTTCTTGGCAGGCGCGGGAGCGGGTGCAGGCTGTTCCATGAATATCCTCCTGGGGGGCGATGTTTCCCAAACAACGGGTAAGTCCTATTGTACCCGATAATCGAAAAACCATGCCGCCTGTGATTCCAAAAACCGCCCGTCAGCGGATGTTGGGCGGTTTTTGGCCCGGTCTGATCCGGGAAACCGGCTTCCTTCCCCGTTGCGTTCAGGCCTGTTTTGCCTCGCGGTTGATCTTCCGCAGGATCAACCAGATGATCCAGGCGGAGATGATGCAAATCAGCGCGCCGAGGACGACGGGGAGCAGGATGGCGACGATCGACAGGACGGTCGCGAAGATATCCTCGGCGGTGGAGACGATCGGATTGGCCGTGCCGCCGGTGGTGGCGGTCACCGCGGGGCGAATCGCCAGCGCCTTGACGCCGTGAACCGCCCCGGCGACGAACAAGCCGCAGATCATCGCCACGATCGGATTGAGGTCGGTGATGACGTGCGCGCTGGCGGCGAAGGTGATCGCGCCGGCGACCGGGCGGACGAGCGTCTGCAGGGCGTCGTTGAAGTGATTCACCGCCGGGATTTTATCGGCGAGGATCTCGATCAGCAGCAGGACCGCGAGCACCAGCAGGACCCACGGCTCGGTGAGGGTATCCCACGGGGCGGTTAGCTTGATCGTATTGGTGTAGCGCGCCAGGAGCCCCACGATGAGCAGGGGGATGTAGGCGTTCAGCCCGGCGCTGGCGGATAATCCGAAAGCCGAAAAGATGTCCATGGTACTCCTCCGAAAGTGACCGGGTCAGCCCGCGGACGGCGGGGAAATCCGGTGAGCGAAATTCAACCCCCCAAGGCAAACCCTCCCCAGGTATGGGTGAGGTGATAACGCACGATGTCGATGGCGTAGATCTGCAGAAGCCCCAGTGCAAGACCGCCGGCCAGCGCCGGCCAGGCATCCGCCCGGGTTTCCGCCCGGCCTTCCCGGCGGAATACCATAAGCAGCAGCGCCGTATACACGCCGGTGAGCAGGAAAAGGATCCCCGCGGCGCTGAGGACCGCGAGCGGGTAAAGGATGACCGGATTTTCCGTCAGCGCGAGCACGATCAGAATCGGCGCGGGCAGGAAATACAACCCGAGTTCGCGCATGCCGCGGATGACGGGTTCGGGCGAGGGCGATTTCCACAAACTCTGATTCACCGCCGGAAGAAACACGGCGGCCATGGCGAACCCCAGCAGCGTACCGGTCGTCAGCCGCAGCCAATTCTGCGGCTCGTAGACGTGGGGGAAGCGGGGAAAAAGCGAGACGTACGAGTTGAGCCCGTCCAACCCCCAGGGCACGGCGGTCAGCGCCAGGACGATCAATATTCCGCGCCGCGGCCAGACGGCGGAACGGCCGCGGCCGAACGCGATCAGGAGCAGCGCTCCAACGATCGTCCCCAGAAACGTCCCCGTGCAGCGCGCGCACAGCGGCAGCTGCCGTTCCCCCAGGTGCAGCGAACGCAGATCGATCCGATGGCAGACGGCGTAACCGATCGCATCCGCCTTCCCCAGCAGACCCGGCGGCGAAAATATCAGCCCGACGAGGATGATCAGCAGCAGCCCGGCGAGGAGCAGGACATGCGCTTTCGGAAGAGTCCGGATACGCCGGAAAATATTTTTCGCGGGAGATTCGGTTTCGGATGGCAAAGCGGTCACCGTTGTTCAGCCCTTCGGCGGATATTCTATCGCTTTCGGGAAGCGGGGGGTAGCCTTCCGCCCGACGGACGTCAGCGGAAGGGGAGCAGCGGGCGCTATCGGAGGCCGCGCCTGCAGGATTTATCGTTGTGACTGCGGCAGGATGTTCCAAACGGCATTTCATATATATTATCTACGCGTTTTTCACGGGTTTCGTTTTCCATGTTTGATGCGGAGCCATGCATCTGGGGGATGTACGTCCGGCGAATTTGTGGCATACTTAAGAAAAGTGATCTGAGGATTTCGGCAGAGTCCGAGGACGAGGGCGTTGCAAAACGCCCTCGTTTGGCGCCTGCACGACGACGCCGATCCGGAAGGAGAATGGCTTATGCCGTTGCATGTCATCATCGGGGCCCAATGGGGCGACGAAGGCAAGGGGCGCATCCTGGATGCGATCGCCGGCGAGGCGGCCATCGTCGCGCGCTTTTCCGGCGGAGACAACGCCGGCCATACCGTCACCACCGACGGGAAGATCTTCCGCCTGCACCTGATCCCGTCCGGGATCGTCCATTCCGGGCCGCTGTGCATCCTGGGCAGCGGCATGGTGATCAATCCGCAGCGGCTGCTGGCGGAGATGGACCAGCTACGCTCGCAAGGGGTGGATTGCTCCCCGGAGCGGATCAGGATTTCGCACGCGGCACACCTCCTGACCCCGCTGCACATCGCGCTGGACCTGGCGGAGGAATCCGCGCGCGAGAAAAAGATCGGGACCACCGGGCGGGGGATCGGCCCGGCGTTTTCCGAAAAGACGGCGCGCTGCGGACTGCGCGCGGAAGCGCTGACCCAGCCCGAGGAATGCGCCGACAAGATTAAGGCGCACATCCTGCGCGGCAACCGGACGCTGGAGAAGCTGTATTCCCAGCCGCCGCTGGACGCGGACGCGATCGCCGCATCCTTCTTTCAATTCGCGCAAACGTTCGGCCCGTACATCGCAGACACCTCCGCGCTGGTGGCGGACGCGCTGCGGAGCGGGAAGACGGTGCTGGCGGAAGGCGCCCAGGGGACGCTTCTGGATCTGGACCAGGGGACGTACCCTTTCGTGACGAGCTCCCCGACCGGGATCGCCGGGGCGTTCTCCGGTTTGGGAGTCGGCGCGCGCGAGCTGGGGCGGGTGATCGGCGTGGTGAAGGCGTTTCAAACCCGCGTGGGCGAGGGCCCGTTCCCGACCGAACAGACCGGAGAGATTGGAAACCGGCTGCGCGGGACCGGATCGATGCCGTGGGACGAATACGGCACGACGACGGGAAGGCCGCGGCGCTGCGGATGGCTCGACCTGATGCTGCTGCGCTACTCGGTGCGCCAGAACGGGATGACCGAATTTGTGCTTACCAAGCTCGACATCCTCAGCGGGCTAAACCCGGTGCGGATCTGCACCGCCTACGAGCGAAACGGAAAGACCTTTACGGAACTGCCGCTGGGCATGTCCGGGCTGGAGACGTTTCAACCGGTGTACACCGATCTGCCCGGATGGGATGAGGATATCCGCAACGCGCGGACGAAGGAAGAACTGCCGGCGGCGGCGCGCCGCTACGTGGAACGGATCGAGCGGGAGACCGGGGTGCCGGTTTCGCTCGTCTCCGTCGGCTCGGAGCGGGAAGAGATCATCCACTGGAAGAAATAAAAAAAATTTTTTGACAGGATTTACAGGATTTGTTGGTTAACAGGGTGTTGAAATCGGGATTGAAGGTGGTCGAATAGCGGTTTTTGCGTATCGAGACCACCGGTAATTTGGCGCGGTCTCGCCCGCCACGGCGAAGCCGGGGCAGGGCTCGACCAGCTTTTTTAGCAACCTGTTAATTAATAAGGACGCGGTCTCAATAACCGCGTCCTTTTTTTATCGGCACGCCGGTTTAATCTAGGCGGGGATTTCCCAATCCGCCTTCAGGAATATCTGCACATCCACCGGGCTGTCCAGCCAAATGCTGGTTTTTATATTCGCCGCCGTATACCCCATTATTTCCAACAAGAGACTGACCGTATACGGTCTGCCGGTGTAATCCGTAATGAGCGTGTACTGCGGGTTGGAGAATAATTCATCCGCGGTCGCGGTGCGGGTGGTGATATTGCCATCGCTGAAACCGTTGCGAACGAGGAATTCCTTGGTCGCCCCCGCCATTCCATCCTTCCCGGAGGCGTTGACGATTTCGATCCTGGCATTTTCCCGCAGGGCGAGTTCCCCCAGGTCCGCCGGCGGAGTGGCATACCCAAGCACGCCGTCGGATGTGATCAGCTTGTTGCGCAGATCGCGGACCTTGTCGAGATTCGGGATAAGCACGGATTCCTCTCCGAAGTCTTCGATCGCCAGGAGACAATCCTCGTCGATCACGCCCTGGCGGATATTCTGGCGCTGGATATCCTTGACGACCATGGCCAACTGGATAATCTGTTCGAGTGTCAGGTTGGTCTTGATCCCGCTGGAGATTTGTTCGTAAAGCGCCGGCGCTTTCGTCAGGAGGGTCCCAACCATATTTAAACTCAGGACTTTATCCCGGATGGCGAGAATTACCTGCTGGAGCCGGGCGGCGCGGTCGAAATCCCCGCCCTCGGTGTGGCGCGCGCGGGCAAACGCCAGCGCCTCGGATCCGGTCAGGTGGTTCATGCCGAAGAAAAGTTCCTTCACGTCCTCTTCGCCGACTGGATCGATGATCATGTTGTCGAAGGGGATATAGACGTCGATCCCGCCGATTTCATCGACCACGGTGGTGAAGGAATTGAAATCCACCACGGCGTAATAATCGATCGGCACGCCGAGCAGGTTCTCGACCGTCTGCATCGCCAGGCCGGGTCCGCCGATGGGGAGGCGGTCTTTTTCAGCGTAGAAGTAGGCTTTGTTGATCTTGTCGAACCCGTATCCGGGGATTTCGACGTACAGATCACGCGGGATGGAAATCATGGAGGCGGTCTTCATCACCGGATCCATGGTCAGGACGATCATCGAATCCGACCGCGTCGCGGTGGAGTTGGCTTCCGGGCCCCAATCCCGGGCATCGAGCCCGAGGGCGAGGATGGTCACGCGGTCCACGCCGTTCCACGGCTTGTAGCTGGTGATGGGAATTGGTACGGTGGGGGTGACGCCGGGCGGAAGGGGGGTGTTATCGCCGGATAACGGACCAATACCGATGAAAGTGCCCCCGCTGCCGAAAAAGTTGCGCATGAATGCGTAGGCACTCGCACCCGAAAACACGAGCACGGCAACCGCCAGGGTCATCAGCATACCCTTGGCCCAATCCGGAAGGCCCGTGCGGCGGGCCGGCTTTTCGGCGGCCGGGGCGGGCGCGGGTTCCGGTGCGGATACCGGCGCCGGAGGAGGCGGAGCTGCCTTTTCCGGCTTCGGAGCCTTCTCCGGTTTCGGCTGTTTGGATTTCGGCGTGGGCAGATAGGATGACATTCGTTTATCGCTTTCCTAAAATTATCGAAGTATGAACGCCAGAACGATCATGACGACGACAAAGGAACCGGCGATCAGGGCGATCCGGCGCAGATCGCGCTTGATATGGGAGTAATCCGGGTTCTTCAGCTCTTCGCGGCCGGACGTGCGGTATTTTTTTTCAGACATGGAATTTCCCTTCCCTGTTTCACCCGGAACAAAGCATGCCCCGGCGGTTTCCGGAAATGCAATCCCGTGGATCATCCACGCATCACGCCTGGGGGGTTCGGCTCTCTCGGGGTGAAATCGCGCGAATTGTAGCATAAGAATGCCTGCCGAAAATTAAGCCCCGATTTTCTCAGAAAAACCTAATATTTTGGATGGGTTTGGGGCGGCGGTCACAAGGGCCGCCTGGACGAATTTTGAGGATGCAGATCCCATCTCCCGATCTCCGGGTCTCGATACGCTCCGGACCAAGAAACGGTCCGGAGGCTACTCGACCGGCTGGTGTTCAGAAGGAGGCCAATTCGGCGGTGACGACGATCCGCTGGTTGTCGATCATGTAAGGGTAACAGGATACGAGGGTGAGGGTCGGCCGGCCGGTGGGGGCCATGACGGAAACGTCGGTGGGCTCGACGATGCGGATACGGATGATCCGGTAGACGAATTTCTGCGAGGCGGTGTAGACGATCGCCTCGTCGCCGGGCTGGAGGCGGTCCAGGTCGCGGAACAGTTCGCCGAAAATATCGTTATGGGCGGAGAGCACGATATTGCCGGTGGTTCCCGGATTGGCGCTCCCGATGTGATGGCCGACCCCCTGCTTGAGTTGTTCCCAGGTATCGCCTTGCACCACCGGCAGGTTGACTTTCCCAAGGCTGGGCAGATCCAGGCGCACCGGCTGCTCGGGGCCGCGGGTGGGGATGGCGAGGGATAGATAGGATTGCATCTGCGGGCGCAGGCCGGCGGGGATCTCCTCCTCGTTAAGCGCCGCGCCGCCGGGCGAGGTCGGGGGCGTGTGCCCGGAGGGGAGGACGACGGCGGTGATCAGCGGGGTGGCGGAGGGCGTTCCGGAGAGGATGCCGGCGAGCGACTCGCGGTTGAGCTCCTGGAGTTGGAATACGAATTGCAGGACGACCAGGCCGAGGACGATCACGGCGCCGATTTCCACCGCCAGGAGGACCCGGTCGAAGAGGTTCCTGCGGGCGGGCGCGGCGGCCGCGGCGGGCGCCGGGGCGGGGGCGGAAAGAGGCGGCTCGGTGAATACGGCGCGCCCGGACCGGCCGAAACGGCGGATGCGTTCCCGCCGGGCGGCTTGCCGTTTGGCGGAGAGCAGGCGTTCCAACTCTTCCACCGAGAGGTCGTTCGGGTCGCGGGGAGTCATGGCATTCCGGTCCGGAAAGATTATACCGGAGAGAGTTCGATCAGGCGGCGGATCGGCGCATAGGAACGGCGGTGTTCCGGGCAGGCGCCGAGCCGGGCGAGCCCTTCGGCGTGGCCGGCGGTTCCGTACCCCTTGTGCGCGGCGAACCCGTATCCCGGGTAGCGTGCTTCCATGGCGGTCATAAGCTGGTCGCGCCAGGTCTTGGCCAGGATCGAAGCCGCGGCGATCGAAAGGGAGAGCGCATCCCCGTGGGTGATCCCGGTCTGGGGCAGGGTGATCCCGGGCAGCAGGAGATGGTCGATTAATAAATGATCCGGGAAAAGGCTCAGCCCGGCCACGGCGCGCAGCATCGCCAGATGGGTCGCTCGCAGCGGGCCGACCCGGTCGACCTCCCGGGCGGTGGCCGAACCGACCGACCAGGCGACGGCGATGGAGCGGATCAACCCGGCGGCGATCATGCGCCGGCGGGGGGTCATCTGTTTGGAATCGCGGACATCGCATAGGACGGCGCGCAGGGCGGGGAGGCGGAGGGGGAGGATCACCGCGCCGGCCGAGAGCGGACCGGCCCAGGCGCCGCGGCCGGCTTCGTCGAGGCCGGCCACCAGGATGAAGCCCCGGCGCAGAAGGCGCCGCTCGCGGTTAAGCGTGGGGCAGGGCTTGCGGATTGGGCCGGGCATACATCCCGCGCAGGTCGAACCAGCGGATCCGGAGGAGATCGGCGAACATGTTGAGCGAGTCTTTCGCCAGGCGGATCCGGCTGTCCGCCTGGTAGTACCAGGAGACGGGGACCTCGCGGATGCCAAACCCGCGGCGGCGGGCGAGGTAGAGCACCTCCACATCGAAGGACCATCCGTTGAAACGCTGGCGCGAAAAGAGATCCTCGGCGGCGGCGGCGCGAAAGCATTTAAAGCCGCACTGCGTGTCCTCGAAGCCGCGCATGACCAGGAGCTTGACCGCCAGCGAGAACACCCGCCCGGTGAGGTGCCGGTAGCCGGGTTCGTCGTAACGCCGGGAGCCGAGCGCTTCGCGCGAACCGATGGCGACGTCGGCATCCTCCAGGCAGGGCGGGTAGAAGCGCTCGAATTCCTCGACCGGCATGGACATATCGGCGTCGCACAGGAAACGGAAGGCGCCTTTGGCGCGCAGCATCCCGGTGCGGACAGCCGCCCCCTTGCCGCGCATGGCGATCTGTTCCAGGTGCAGGGAGGGATGCCGGCGGGCATACTCGCGGACCACATCGGCGGTGCGGTCGGTCGAGCCGTTATCCACCACCCACACGTCGTGCGAGAAGGGGCGGCCCGCGAGATAAGCCAGCAGTTTATCCAGCGTGGCGGGCAGGCGCCGCTCCTCGTTGTAGGCGGGAATGATTACGGACAGCCAGGGAGGGGTGCTTGTTTTGGTCATGGGAGGGTTCCGGCGGAAAATCCGGGAAGCGGCATCAACGCATCATGTTCAGCGCCACAAAGACAAATCCCACGCAGATCACGAGCAAATCTAGAAGGGCGAAGGCGCCCAGGATGGTGAGCTGGTTGGCGGACATATGCGTTTTGGCGAGAAGGGCGGAGACCGAAAAACCAAGGCGCGGCGCCTGTTCGACCGCTTCTTCGATGACCGGAGGAATGGGGATATCGACGGGTTCCGCGCGCCGCTCGACGAACGCGCTGCGCATCACATCCTCGGTGATGAAATCCGCTTCCTGAACCGATTCGGCGGCCGGCGGTTCCTCGGACGGCATGATCACCGGCTGGGGGAGGATTTCCTCGCTCGCGGCGGCGATCTCGTCGCTGATGGTGAGTTTCCCCTCCGGATTGGAAAGCCAGCGCACGACCGATTCCTTCTCCTCCGGGGAAAAAGTGGGGTTGATGAGCCGCAGACTCTCGCTGTAGCTTTCCATGCCGTCGCACATGACCATGCGGATCGGGGCTTTGATGTTTTCCACGAAGGCTTCCGGCTCGGTGAAAAGCAGAACCGGCTCGATCTCGGCGTTCGGGAAATCGTTCTGGGCCAGGAACTTGCGGATCGCCTCGGCGTACAGACGGGTGCGGTTGGGCAGATTCGGGTTGGCATTGCGCATGTTCCCGGAATTATCCAGTTTCAACCAAGCGTCGCCGCGGGCGCGGAAGGTTCCCTTCACGGGGCTGGCGTAGAGGACGAAGACGCCGGGCGGCCCCACGAGCGCCATGGGAATGGAGGTGCCGAGGCCGGGGATCTTGATTTCCCGGATCAGGGTGAAATCATTCCCCAGCGCCACATCCATCCGGGAGATTACTTCGTTCTGGGAGTCCGCTTCGGTTTGTTTCTGCTTGCCTTCGGGGAAGAGCTTATTAATGAAGGAGAAGACTGAGGGTTTTCCTTCATTGGAGGCCTGTGTGGTGAGATCGATGATCTTCATTCCGGGTTCCTTCGGGGGTCCCGAAATGGATTATACGTTTGACGAATTGATTAAGCCAGTCTCCGGAAGTACGGAAAAAGGGGGGTTAAGGGGCCAGCAGATGCGAGACGAGTATCCGCAATCCGATGATCAGGAGCACGACGCCGCCGACCAGTTCCATCCGCTTTCCGAAGCGGAGGCTGAGCCGGCCGCCGAGGCGGGTGGCCGCGAAAGACAGGGAGAAGGTGACGAGGCCGATTATCAGGCATGGGACCAGGATCGGCGCCGCCAGCAGCGCCAGGGAGAAGCCGATGGCCATGGCGTCGATGCTGGTGGCCACGGACAGCATGACGAGCGTTGACCCGCGGGTGGGATCGCAGGACGGATCGGGATCCTCCTTCGAAAGGCCGGAGCGGAACATGCGGGCCGCGACGAACGCCAGGAGACCAAATGCCAGCCAATGATCGAATGCGGAGATGTAGGGGGCGATGGTGCTGCCGGCCAGCCAGCCGAGAAGCGGCATGACGCCCTGGAACAGCCCAAAGTGGAAGGCGATCCGGACAGCCGGCCGCGTGCTGGAGGCGAAGCCGGACGCGCCCGCGCACAGGGAGACCGCGACGGCGTCCATGGAAAGCCCAACGGCAATGGAGAGGATCTCAATCAGGGACATAACCGGTCCATCCGAATTGCCCGAGTTTACCAGAGAAAATCGGACAATCGACCATGGACCAGCGACCATGGCCGTAGGTTGTAATAGCGGTAATGCGCGCAACCGAGGAAAGACGTCGACGATAAATCCAGGGCGATGGTCGGAAAAACCGACCAAAGACGATGGACGGAGAAGAGCGACCATCGACAATCGACCGTCGACCATCGGAAAACCTGACGATGGACCATGGACGCAGTGAATTCTGACCATGGATCGTGGACGATATACCATGGCCGTTAAGTGATTGAGAACCTATCGCATTAATGAGATGAGGAAGAGGTTTAGGTCAACCGTAGAATATCAAGAAACTTCACAATCGGTTCCCCATCTGGACGCGTATAAACCTAAAAGAATGATCCCCGCCCCCTCCTCTGTCCTCCCCCGTTA
>Ga0105104_10000114_pt1 | contig 56124 bp, 96 predicted proteins | sample PPLLaktember2015_3_FD_87034 | JGI IMG/M metagenome (GOLD analysis project Ga0105104, IMG submission 87034) | Freshwater sediment microbial communities from Prairie Pothole Lake near Jamestown, North Dakota, USA - PPLs Lake P7 Core (6) Depth... | ecosystem: Environmental > Aquatic > Freshwater >... | reverse complement strand
GGGCGTGGCGAGGCTGGGCCGGGGGAGGCGGCGTGGCGGTCGGCGCCGGAGCAGCCTGCGCGAGCGGGTAGCCCTGGTTGTCCCGGGGCGTCTCACCCGGGTCGTCCACGTAGAGCACGACGCAGCGGCACTGGATGACCTCCTCCGCCGGGCCGGACGGGTCGCCGGGGAAGCGGAGGCGAGCCCCGCCGACGACGAAGTGCGAGTCCCGGGGGACGGCCTGACCGTCAGCGGCGGCGTGCGTCGGGCGGGTGCGGCCGTCGGAGGTGGAGAGCCACTCCTTGAACTTGGGGCCGTGGGCGCCGAGGAGCGCCATCCCCTCCTCGTGGCCAGCGTTGACGGCGGCGTGAACCTCGGTGCGGGCGACGACCTCGGCCCGCTGCTCGTAGACGCCAGCCGGGCCGAAGTCCCTCCACAGGACGTTCTTCATCTCCTCGATGGTCTTGCCGGAGGCGATGCCCTCGGCGATCTGGCCCCGGGCGTGGAGCCAGAGGGAGTCGGAGAAGCGCACCATCCGGTTCTGGGCGGCGGCGGCGTGGCGGACAGCGGAGGAGGCGTGCGTGCGGACGAGGGCACCGGCGGCATGGTCGGCCTGCGCGTAGGCGAGGTCCTGGCCCCGGCCGACCCAGGCCGAGAGCCCCGCCGCCCCGTAGTCGGCGACGAGGAGCGGGTTGAGGTTGGCGGAGACGAACTCCTCCCAGGGCTCCTCCACGGCGGAGGCCACGAACGTCTGGGTGGCGGCGGAGACGACAGCGGGCGCCAGCACCTTCCGCATGCCCCGCATGAACACGGCGAGGAACTCGGAGGTGAAGGCGTCGAGGGCGGCCTCGTACTCGTCGACGAACTCAGCCCGGGAGGGCATCGACGTAGGCCCCCAGGGCCAGGGCCAGGTCGGCGTAGGCGTAGGGCTTGTCGTAGATGAGCAGGCCCCGGGTGTAGGCGTCGAGGGCGGTGAGCAGCGGCGCCGGGTCGCAGCCGTACCGGAGAGCGACCTCCGGCACCCGGTCCCACGCCGAGTGCAGGAGGTCGTCGAGGGAGCAGGCCCGTCCCGCCTTCTCCAGCGTGCGCGACCGAGCCTCAGCCCGCTCCAGAGCCCGGAGCACGAGGGCGTCGCAGGCGGCGACCAGCCCGGCCTCGACAGCGGCCTCCCCGGCGGGCAGCGGCGCAGGCGCCGGTTGGGCAGGGCCGCCAGCCGGAGGACCGGGAGGGGCCGGAGCCTCCGGGGCGGCCGGGAGCGCCGGAGGCGCAGCCGGGGCGGGGGCGACAGCGATGGGGCCGACGTCGATGCCGCCCATGCGGAGGTACGAGGGAGCGTTGGCCGGGTCGAGGAGGGCCAACTTGACGCCGAGCATCCGCAGGAACTCGGCCTGCTCGGGGGCGTCCGTCTCGTCGAAGCCGACCTCCCGCCGGGTCGCTTCGGTGCCGATGAGGAGCCGGTCGTAGGCGGAGACGGCGTCCTCGGAGCGGTCGGGCCGGAGGCGCAGCGCCGAGGAGTCGTACCAGAGCATCCGGCCCTCGACGTCGGCCAGGCCGAGGGCTTCGAGCACCGGGCGGTAGAAGCCGACCGTGAGCCCGTAGCACATGAGGTCGAGGGTGGGCTCCACATGGATCGTGACGGCGGCCTCCTCGATCTGCCACGCCGACCAGTGGTTCGACTCGCCCAGGCCGAGGAGCACCTCGGCGGGCATGTCGAGCGCCGTGGCTACGCGACGGATCGCCGAGTCCCGCAGTTCGATGATGCGCTCGTCGAAGGGCGTGGCGAACGAGACGTGGCGGACGGCCTCGGCCAGAGCCCCGGGTACGCGCAGCAGCAGCGGCACGACGGCGGAGGCCGACTCCGGGTCGCCGATGGGCACGGTCATCGACTCGACCAGCACGTCGAGGAGGTCCCGGTGCACCTCGGCCCCGGTGACCGGGTCCCGGGCCGGGGGCAGGGAAGCCTCGGAGGGGACGACGAACACGCCAGCCCCGGCGAGCCGGGAGAGAGCCTCGGCCCGCACCCGGCCCGAAAGGAGCGCCACCTCGCGCAGGGCGGGCAGAGCAGCCCGGGTCGGGGCGTCGGCCTGCCAGCGCCAGCGGGGATGGGGCCGCCAGATGCGGACGACGAGAGCGGCCGGGGAGAGGCCCCGGTAGCCGCCCGGCGTCGACTCGTCCCGCACCCGGAAGGCGTCAGCCCCGGCCGAGGCGATGTCGTCGGTGCTGTAGACGTTCCACGAGACGAGAGGCCCCTCCCCCTCCGGGTCGTCCTCGGCGGGCTCGCCGACGAGGTACGAGGCGCCAGCCACGAACAGGTGGATGGCGATGTCGAGGAGCACCTGGGCCTGCCCGGCGGCCCCGCCGCCCAGCATGGCGAGGGCTTGCTGGCCGATGGCGGATTCGTCGGGCTCGGGGTCGTCGCCCGGGGTGGCGGGGATCAGCGAGGGGACGAGGAGTGCGCGAGAGCAGGCGTTGCCCATCCAGTTCGAGGCGAAGCGCAGTTCGCCCATCGAGTCGTAGAAGGCCCAGGCCTCCGCCTGCCAGTCCTCCGCCAGGAACGAGGAGGGCAGGCGCATCCCGCTGACGATCTGGGCCGAGGCCGTCAGGGCTGAGTTGACGCCACGAGGGCGGCGGCGATCCCCGGCGGCCATCAGTCGTCCATCCCCTCGATCCGGTCGACGACGGAGGCGGTGATGCCCGCCCCGCCAGCCGTGGCCGCCCACCAGAGGAAGGGCAGGTCGAGCCCGGGGTCGATGAACAGCCACGAGAGGCCGACCACGAGAGCCGAGGTGTAGACGGAGACGCACCAGTCGCAGGTGACGAAGGTGGCGAGGAGGGGGTCGGGGTCGTCCTCCTTGGCCTTGTGGATGATGGCGTGCCGAGGCCCCATCGTGATGCGATCGGTCGTCACCAGGCGGCTGAGGCGGTAGGCCGCCAGCACGAAGGCGACCAGGAGCAGGAAGCCGTCCACGAGGCCGAGGGTAGTCTCCGAGGGGAGGCCGTGCCCAGGGAGCAGCCATGCGGAACAGGAGCGTCGTGGAGTTGATGACGCTGATGTTCACGGTCGTCGTGGTGTGCGTCCTCCTCGGCTCGACGGCGATCGTGCTGCTGGTGGAGGTGCGCGACCCGGACACCGACACCTCCGCCATCGTGCAGGGCCTCCTCACGCTCATCAGCGGCATCCTCGGGGCGCTGCTCGGGCTGCTGGCCGGACGGTCGAGCGGCGGCGAGGACCTCCACCGGCGGCCGAACGATCCGCCAGGCGGCGGCGATGCGGCTTCGCACTGACGCCGTAGCGATCATCGGAGCCCTCGCCCTGGCGGCGGGCATCAGCACGGCGGCCCTCGGCGGGGCCTACGCACTCGCCCAGGACGAGGTGCCGATCCCGAGCCCGTCCACGACGACGCTGCCGACGCTGCCGCCGGTCACCATCGAGCCCGGGCCACCAGGGCCAGCCGGGCCACCAGGCCCCGCCGGGCCTGCCGGTGAGCGAGGCGAGCCGGGCGTCCCAGGTGCCGCAGGCGAGCCGGGGGCGCCGGGAATGGGCCAGCCCGGTCCTCGGGGCGCTCAGGGGCCTCCAGGGGTGCCAGGCGTGGCGGGCGTGCCAGGTCCCGTCGGCCCCGCCGGGCCAGCCGGGGAGCCGGGCGAGCGAGGCCCCGCCGGTGAGCAAGGCCCCGCCTGCCCGCCCGGGTTCACGATGCAGACGATCTCCGTCCACCAGCGGGAGCCGGTCAACGAGGATCGGCTCATCGCCGTGTGCGCTGACTGAGGGGAGGCCCGGAGGGGTGCCGGGCTCGGCGGGGTCAGGGCCTCCCCCCGGCAGCGGAGGTTAGCCCCGGGGCACCGAGGGAGGAGCGACCGTGCCCCGGGGCGGGCGGCTACTTGGCCTTGGGCTCGTCCTGCGGCATCTCCGGCATGTTGCGCGGGTAGGTGTGGCGCTGCTCGGCTTCTTCCTTCTCCCGAGCGGCACGCTGCTTGTCCGTCTCCTCGGCGAGAGGGGTCCGGCGTTCGTCCTTGTCCTTGGTCATGCGCCGACCGTACCCGCCACGCCGGGCGACTACACGCTGCGCGCAGAGAGGCCCCGCTCCGGCGGGCGACGGGGCGGGGCCTCTCTGGATGGGGGCGAACCTACAACTGCGGCTGGCGAGCGGCGTAGTCGCCGGGCTCCCAGCAGCCGAGGACGAGGTCGTCGGGGATGCGGGGCAGGGTGACCCGGTGGTAGCGGCGGCACCAGTCGGCCGCCTCCCGGTCGTCGCCGGGGTGGGGCAGGTCGCAGTAGGCGAGCACGACTACCGCCCCTCGGGGCCGAAGGCGTCGCCGCAATCGAAGCAGCGGTCCTGCGGGGTCCAGTATTTGCAGCCGCAGGCGCAGCGGTCGAGGCCGTTCTGCGGGCGGGAGGGCTCCGCCATGCAGGCGTCCTCCTCGGCGAGCCAGCCCGCCGTGGTGACGTCCACGAGGCGCCGGGCGGCCTTGGCGGCCTTGTACCGGATCATCGGGTGAACGTCGGCGGCGTGCGCCAGGGTGGTGAGGGTGGAGAGGTTGGTGGTCATGGGAGTGCCTCCTCAGGCGTTGATGAAGTGGTCGTGGACGAGAGCAGCGATGGCCGAGTCGGCGAGGGTGATGCCCTTGCGGCGAGCCCTGGTGGTGATGAGGGCGGCGATGCGGGCCTCGGGAAGGCCCCGGGCGAAGTCCTCGTAGACCTCGCAGAGGGCGACGACGAGGCCGACCTGCTTGCGCTCGGCGGGGAGGTTGTTGCTCATGGGGATAGACTAGCCGCCACCCGGCGGCCAGACAACCTGTTCCACGAACTTTCCTGAGGATGAGCCGAACGGCCTAGATCCAGCCGAACTTGCGGGAGCACCCGGGCCAGGCCCGCATCCCGACGTCGGCCCGAACACGCTCGGCAATGGCGATCTGCGTCTCCCGGGAGTGCTGGTGGGGGAGGCCGGTGCCGCCGTAGGCCCGCCAGGTCGAGGCGAGGAACTGGAGGCCGCCGTAGTAGCCGTTGCCGGTGTTGATGCTCCAGTTGCCGCCCGACTCGCATTGCGCGAGGCGGTCCCAGTCGACTCCGCTGTTGGTCGCCGGAGCAGGGCGAGGCGCCGAGGTCCGGGGAGCCCGGGGGGCGGGGGCCGAGGCCGAGCGGGAGGTGGGCGCCCACCAGATGCCGAGCGACCCGGCGGTCTGCGGGCCGACCCAGCCGTCGACCGTGAGTCCCTTGGCCGTCTGGTAGGCGACGACAGCGGCCCGGGTGACCGGGCCGAAGTAGCCGTCGACCGGCCCCGGGTTGACGCCTGCGGCCTCCAGGGCGATCTGGAGGCAGCGGACGTCACTGGAGCCTCGCTGGCCGAGGCGCAGCCGGTGGTCGACGGAGCAGGCCGCCTGGGCGCCAGCCGAGGGGGCGAAGGTCGCCGCCGTCCCGGTCAGAGTGGTGGCGAGGGCCAGAGCGGCCAGCACCTTCTTGGTCTTGTTCGTGGGCATCGACCCAGGCTAGCCGATGGTCAGCGGCGAGAGCCAGGCATGGCGGTCAGCGGCGGCGAGCCCCGGGCAGGGAGAGCGCCGAGACGGAGCCCGGGGCGGGCAGGCCCGTCAGGGTGCGCGCAGCGGGCGAGTCCACGGCCGACGGCGGGATGGGCTCGACCGGGAGCACCTCGGCGAGAGCGTGGACGAGGGCGTCGATGCGGTCCGGGCTCTTGCCCTCCGTGGGGACCCAGGTGATCTGCTGAGCCTCCAGGTCGCCCAGCACGCCGACGTGGTGGACCCGGCCCTGGGTGTACTGAGCGGCGACCGGGAAGGCCCGCTCCGCCTTGGAGCCAACTGCGGTGATCTTCTCGACCGGGCAGGAGGAGTCGATGGCGTGGATGACGGCCCGGACCATGTCCCCACCCTGGTTCTTCTCCACGACGACCTTCTCCGCAGCGTGGTCCCGCCAGGCCTGCACGACAGCGGCTCCCCAGACTTCGGGCGAGCCCCGGCGGGAGCGGTCGTCCACGACAGCGGCGTGGGTCGTGGTGGTCGCCTGGCGAGGCCCCGCCACGACGACGATGCCGCACTCGGCCGTCTCCCCCGGCGGATCGACACCGACCACGACCCTCCACCCGGGAGGAGCCGCCGTCCAGCGGTGCTCGTCGATGGTGTGGATGACCCAGAGGGCGCCCTCAGCACCTTCGAGGAAGTCGCCGTGAATCTCCTGCGCGCCCAGGCGGGTGCCCTCGTACCGGCGGAGGATCGCAGCGACGAACGGCTCGGGCAGGTTGAGGAGGTTGTCGAACAGGGAGCCCCGCAGGGTGACGGTGCCCGGGTCGTCCGACAGTTCCCGCAGCCAGGTGATCGGCTTGGGGGTGCCGGTGAGGAGGGCCTGCGGCTGGGGGCCGAGGCGCAGCCCGAAGTCGGCGTTCTCCCAGCAGAGTTGGCCGTAGCGGGTGGCGGCGGGCTCGTCCCACCAGAGGAAGTCGTGCTGGGGGCCACGAAGGCGGTCGGGGTGCTGGCCGGAGTAGCAGTAGGCGACGGCCCCGTTCCAGAACACGACCCGGCGGCGGGTGGCCTGGTAGTCGGCCGTCTCGCCCCGGTGTGCGCGCAGGCAGGCCAGGATGCCGGTGACTCCCTCGATCATGGTGTCCCGGTAGTCGGCGACGGTGGGGGCGACGAGGGCGCCACGGCGCAGGCGGCCCGAGCGGACCCGGTCGAGGACCTCCTCGGCCCCGGTGCGGGTCTTACCGGCGCCACGACCGGCCCGGTACCAGGCGACTCGCCACGGCCCGTCCGGCACGACCTGGCGGGGGCGGCGCCACCAGTGCCAGTCGACCAGGAGGTCGGCGACCTGATCGTCGGTGAGGGAGTCGATGGCCTCGGCCCGCACGGCGGCGGGCAGCCCGGCGAAGGCCTCGGCGTCGGAGAAGTCGGCCGGGTCCCGGTGGAAGTCGGCCAGGGTGGCGGTCACGACGTCCAGATGACCCGGGTCTGCCCGTCGTGGCCGTGGACGTGGAGCACCGAGTCCATGCCCCGCTCGTAGTGGACGACCGAGGAGGGCCAGGCGCCGATCCAGTGCAGGCAGACGACGCCGTCGCTGAACTCGACTCCCTCGGCGACGATGCCGGTGCCGGAGACGCCGGTGGCGTCGGCGTCCCGCTGGAGCACGAACGTCCTCACGCCATGTACCAGGGTCCGGCGCCTGCGCGCACGGCCCCGCAGGCGCAGAGGGCGGCCCGGCCGTCGAAGGCGGTGGCGACAGCCTCGTGGCGGCGATGGCCCGAGGTGGGCGGCTTGACGGCGAGCACCTCCATGAGCGGGGCGGGCGGAGGAGGCTCGTCGAGGGTGCCTTCGAGGAGGCGGGTGGCCAGGGCGGAGCGTGACTCCTCGTCGAGGCGGATGGCGTCGAGGCGACGGGCGAGGTCGTCGGGGAGCGTGACGGTGACGGTCATGGGTCCACGCTAGTCGGCGGGTTGAGCGAGCCGTAGACCCGGCGAGGGGCGACCGGGCGAGGAGCGGGCGGCCCCGGGGGCGGCGTCCCGGCGATGACCCGGGCCAGGACGTGGCGCAGGCCGTCGGAGGCGGAGGCCAGGCCCCGCTCGGCGGCATAGGCCTCGATCCAGGTGCGCTGCGCGGTGGAGAGGCGGACGTGGAGCGTCTGGTCGAGCGGCTCGTCGGGGGTGGGGCGGCCCGGCGGGCGGCCGGAGGGCTTACGGGCCACGGTCGGTGAGCATCCAGCCGAGGAAGGCGCCGACGACCAGCCCGGCGGCCAGGGCGACCCAGAGGTCGGGGCGGAGCAGGGCCTCTCGTAGCACTCAGAGCCCCTCAGATGCCGTCTCCCGGGCGTACCAGGCTTCGAGGGCCACTTGGGCCAGGACGGGCGTGAGCGGGTGCTCGCCCCAGCAGGAGGCCGTGGAGCCGTTGGGGAACACGACGGTCGAGACGCCGTGGCCCGTAGCGCACCAGGCGGCCGGGCAATGACGGGCGAAGTGGTCGCTCACCCGGAGGTGCCGGTGCGCTTCTGGATGGCGTCGATGCGGGCGGCGAGAGCGGTGCGCGCATCCTCCCCGGCGGGCACGTCGAGCGAGGCCGGAGCGGGGGCGGCGGCCAGGGCGTAGCGCTCGGGGAAGCGGCGCTCCAGCATCCAGGCCGCAGCCCGCCAGTCCCGCTGGGCGGCGACGGCGATGAGGGAGACGAGGCGGCTCTCCGAGTGGGCGCTGGCCTTCTCGACCTCCATCCAGAACACGGCGTAGGGCGAGTCGGCAGGCTTGAGCGGGCGGCCAGCGTCCCGGGCCTCCAGGTGGGCGAGAGCCCGCTGACGCCACTTGTGGAACGTGGCCGGGGGCACACCGGCGAGGGCGGCGGCGACCGAGTGGGGCACACCGGCCCGGATGGCGGTCAGGATCGAGTCGGTGACGACCGGGTTGCGGACGAGGGTGACTCCGCGCACGGCCCGCTGCCCCGGACGCTCGGCACCGGGCGGAGGGGCGACCGGGTCCAGGTCGACGTCGATGGGCTCCTCGCCTCGGGGAGGAGCCGGAGCCCCGGCCCCGGGGAACGAGAGCACGTTGTCATCCGGCATGGCGAACACTCCTGGCCGAGGCCGACAGCGGGCGGCGGCCCTGCTGGTACGTCCAGTAGTCGAGCACGGCGCCGGTGAGGGCGTCCAGCGAGAGGTCCCGCCCTTGGCACTCCACCTCCAGCCAGGCGAAGCACTCCTCCGAGAGGACGACGTTGAGGGTGAGGGCGACCTGCGGGAGCGGGGCCTCGGGCACGGCCGGGAGCGTAGCGGGTTGATGTGGCACGTCTACTCGCCCCGGTGCAGGTTGTTGTGTCAGAACAGGCTCGGCGGGGGCTCGGCCCGGGCTCGGGGCGGCTCCATGTCGACGAACACGAGGTCGCCGGAGCAGGTGGGGACGGCGGCCTGGTTGCCCTCGACGACGACGGAGCGGCCGTCCACGATCTGCGCGCACATCAGCGGGAGCCACCAGCCGGGGCCGTGAGCACGCCGTTGGGCAGCGGTGGCGGAGGGCGGGTGGCGTTGCCCGTCGAAGGTGACCCGGCAGGTGGTGGCGTGGTGGGCTGGCTTCGCCCAGGGGCACAGTTCGCAGGCCAGAGGGTACGGCGGAGGGCTGACATTGGTGGCGACGATGTGGAGGGGCGGCACTCAGATGCTCCCGGTGTGGGCGTCGAAGCGGGGAAGGGGCCAGGTGGTGGCGTCGAAGGGCGCCCAGACGTGGAGGGCGTGGGGATGGAGGTTGACGTGCTCCGACTCTCGGGGCCAGACGGAGAGGGCGGGGCGGTGGGTCCCGCAGAACAGTCGCTTGACCATCGCCATCTCGTCGTAGGTGGGGAGCCGGGGAGCCCGGCGGGGACCGGCGACAGCGGAGGCGTGGAGCCAGACGAGGCCGTCGTCCTCGGTGGCGGCGCTCCAGATGACGATGAGGGGTTGGCCCCGGATGCGGCCGCCCCAGGCCTGACCGTCGGCGCCGGGGGCGAGGAGCGTCCAGGTGCGGTCGAGGGAGGTGGAGAGCCAGAGGGCGTGCTGGTGCGCTTGGACCGGGGCGGAGCGGGAGGCTTGGAGTGCGCGCACCCGGGCGAGGAGGTCGGGGTCAGGCATCGGGGCCGACCATGCCCTCGCAGGTCGTCTCGGGCAGCGGCGTGGCGCCGAGGGCGAGGAGGAGCGGGTCGTCGGTGCCGACCGGGATGCCCAGGCGGTCCATGTTCGCCCGAGCCCGTTGCCCTACGTCGGTCTTGGGGGTGCGGGCCTGACAGGCCGGGCAGGTGACCTCGACGGCCCAGGAGGTGACCGTCCCGGCCCGGCGGTGAGCGTCGAGCGCCTTGCGGTCCAGGGCGAGGCCGCAGCCCGTCCGGCCGCCCTGCGAGGCGGTGGAGGCCACGAGGAGGTGGACGATCATCGGTCGACCAGCCGGGAGGTGATGAGGTAGGCGAGGAGCCAGATGGCGACGATCCAGAGCACTCCGCCGACCAGCACGTCCCACCTCACGACGGCCCCCAGAGTTCCAGCGTGGTCATCTCCAGCCGGTAGGTGAACTCCCAGCCGTAGTCGCCCCAGGGCTCCACTCCGCAGAGCACGGTGCGCGCATCGGTGGCCAGGGTGCCCTCGGAGGGCAGGTCCGGGTCGGAGACGACGTTGACGAGGAAGCCGATGAGGGCCTCCCGCAGCCAGTCGTCGGCGTGGGCCTCGGCCTGCTGGGCGGCGGCCTCCAGGTGGGGGCGCTCGTCCTCGCCGTCGATGACGACGCTCCAGTGGAACAGGTCGTCGGTCATCGGCCCGCACCGAGCCGGAAGGCGTCGACCTCCACGGCCGAGTCGAACGGGCGCACCTCGCCGCCGGTGCAGCGGTGCAGTGGCCAGCCGAGGCCCTGAGCCGGGTCGGGGCAGGCCCGGGTGACGACGGTCTGCGGGCAGGCGGAGCACGCCAGTTGCAGCGGCTTGGAGCCCGGGTTGGGCAGGCCCCGGCTCATGCGCGCACCAGGGCCATGCGGAGGCGGTCGGGGCCACGCTCCGGGGAGACGTGGACGAGGGCGGCGACGAAGGCGGGCGTGTCCCCCGGGAGGAGCCCGGCGTCGACCAGGCCGTCGAGGGCGGCCTTGACGGCCGAGGCCTCGTTGCCCGGGTCGAGCGGGCGGGAGGCGTACCGGGGCCAGGCCAGCACGACGGCCCGCTCCAGCCGCCGAGCCCGGCCCTCGCGCAGGGCGGCCAGGCCGAGGGTGCCGAAGTCGGCCCGCCACTCCGAGCGGAGAGCGTGGAGGCGGAGCGGGTGGAGGCGCTCGTTGAGGCTCCAGCACCGGGCGTCGTAGGTGATCCAGCCGTCCCCGGCGGCGGCCAGCAGGGAGTCGAGGGGCGACTCCACGTCGTAGGTCGTGGTCATCACCCGGGAGACTAGCCGCCCGGCGGCGGCGGCGCCAGGCACTACCGGGTGACCGTGGTGAGGTTGTGCTTGAGGATGAGCGGGGCGTCGGCCGGTCCCCGGACGTGCGGGGCGATCTTCATGCGGCGCCAGCACCAGTCGCCGTTGGCGTCCTTGTAGCGGACCCTCTTGTAGTACTCCCGCACGATGATGCGGTGGTCGAGCGTCCACCCGGCGTCGGAGGGGCGAGGCTCGGAGCCGTGCGGGTAGTCGACCCGGCGGAGGCGCAGCACCTTGATGCCGCCGTCCTCCTCCAGCGACCGGCCGAACCGGGCGAGGCGGCGGCGGGTGGGCCGGTCAAACTCCGGGCGCTCGCCGACGACGATGTGCTCGTTGAGGAGGCTCCAGAAGGCCTGGAGGAACAGGCGCAGTTGCGCGACGACCGGCCGGACGGCGCCGGAGGGCTCGGCCCGCTCGCCGTTGACGAACAGGTCCTCCGCCCCCTCGTGCCAGTGGGTGCCGTCGGCCCAGCCCTGCACGTCGTACATCGCCAGGTCGCCGAGGCCCCGGAGCAGGTCGAGGCCGCCCTTCATCTCCTCCCGGGCGTGCCGGTCGGCCGGGTCGGCCGGGGGAGAGTCGAGGAGGAAGGGCTCGGCGTCGGCGATGGAGAGGTAGCAGAGGAGCACGACGCCGGGCACCAGGATCGCATCCGGGTCGTTGGGGTCAGGCTCGATGTCGCCGCCGGGGACGACCTCGTTGCCGGAGAGGTCGAGCCGGGTGATGCTGACCCGGGTGACCTGCCAGGCGCAGGCCGCCATGCGGAGCCCGCCCTCCGGGTAGCCGGAGATGACGACCGGCTTGCCGAAGAATGCGATGCCGCACGAGGGCAGCCCGTACTCCACGACGTCGAGCGGCCGGGGCGGGCGGTCGTCGTTGAGGGCCAGGTCCACGAGGTCGGGCGAGACGTAGTGGGTGACGGCCCGGTTGAGGATGATGGACTCCTGGCGGAGCATCGACTCGGCCCCGCCGTGGAGGCGGCGGCTGATGGACTTGAGGAGCGTCTCGGTGGCCCGGACGGCGAGGGGCGAGGCCGTCTCGACGGCGGAGAGCCTCCTCAGGTGCGCCTCCAGGGCAGCACCCGGGGAGCCGTAGGGGTAGCGGCCCGACGTCACTCCGCCTCCCCCAGAGCGCAGTCCTCGCAGAGGAAGGTCCCGTCGGGGAGGGCGAAGGTGGTGGCCCAGCCGCCGTGGCAGCGGCCGTCGTCGTCCTCGCCGAGCGAGGCGCCGATGGGGTTGCCGCAGGCGCAGGTGGCCTCGTCGAAGGGGAGGCCCTCGGGCAGGTCGATGACCTGGTGGGCGTAGCCCTCGTCCTCGACCCAGGAGGTGAAGTCGGCGGCGGTCACCTCGACCGGCGCCATCTCGGCCCGCTCCATGCGGCCGAACAGGGCGTCGTCGCCGTTCATCGGGCGGCCCGCCTGCGGGCCAGTTCGGCCCGGACGGTCACCCGGGCGGCGGCGTGCTGCGCGCACACCTCGTCGCCGGGGAGGGCGGGGCGGGTGCAGCGGTGCCAGCCGACGATGCGGTTGGACTCCGTGCCCTTGGCCATGATGGACGGGCGACGGGTCTGCACCATCTCGACGCAGGCGCTCATCGGAGCCCCGCACAAGGGAAGCAGCGGACCTGGCCGTCGTAGTTGGCGAGGGTGTAGGCCCGGTACTCGGGCGAGTCCCAGGCGGCGTCACAGTCGTCGGAGGCGACACCGGAGGCGCCCCAGGCCTCGAAGGTGACGTCGTCGACCGAGGTGGCCGAGACGGTCCAGGGGTAGCCGTCGTCTGACTGGTAGCGGTTGCGCTTGCGGAGGTCGGAGCACCCGGCGAGGTGCGCGTGGAGGTCGCCGCCGTGGGTGCGGGCGATGACGATGGTCTTGGCTTCGGGGGTCGTGGTCATAGGGAGTAGACTAGCCGCCGGGCGGCGGGGAAGCAACCTGTTCGACGAAGAATCCGAAGATGGGCCGGACGGCCCAGGCAGCGGCGAGGCGAGCGTCTCCGCCCAGCCCTCGTGCGCCCAGGCCTCCTCGGCCTTGGGGTCCGGGTGCGGCTTCATGCGCGCACCGGGGCGGGCAGCCCCATCCCGGCGTAGAGCCGGTCGACCAGGACGGTCGGGGCCTCCTGCGTGCGGGCAGGCTTGGTGAGCGAGGGCGAGGCCAGGAGGGCGTCGTACTGCTCGACCGAGAGCCGGTCGTGGTGGGCGACCCGGGAGCCGTGGCGGACGATCACCTTGAAGGCGTCGGCGCCGGGGCGGGCACGGTCGGGGCCGTGCCAGGTGACGGTGGGGGTGGCGAAGGCGTCCATCGCTCAGCCCTCCAGCCCGGGGCAGCGGGCGGCCAGGCGCCGGGAGGCGGCGGCCTGCCGGTCGATCTGGGCCTGCGTGAGGGTGATGGTGACGGCGCCGTCCACGACGGGGCGGGCGAAGTAGTTGGGGCTGCGGCGAGCCCGGCGGTAGGCGCCCTCGGCGGAGCGGTGGAACGAGACGATGGTCGTCCCGAACTCGCCGACGTAGACGACGGCGAAGGGCGAGGCCGCCCGGGTGGGGAGGGTGACGGTGCTCATGCCGCCACCTCGTAGCCGGGGCGGGTGTCGCCGGGCAGCGTGCCGTAGGCGGTCACGTCGGCGCCGGTGGCGACCTCGATGACCTTGGCGTCGTTGAGGTCGCCCGCCACGAACATGCGGAGGTAGTGGGGGTTGGTGTTGCCGTGGAGGACGGCGCCGTTGGCGGCGACGAGGAGGAAGGTTGCGGGGGTGGTCATGAGGATCAGACTAGCCGCCGGGCGGCGGGGAAGCAACCTGATCGGGAAGATTCCTGAGGAACAGGCCGAACGGCCCACCTCCCTTGCTGGCGTGGTTCGCAGGTCCTCAGCCCGAGCCCGTCCCGGTGCGCGCAGCGAGGCCCCGCCCTCCCTGACCGTTCAGTGGGAGAGCGGGGCCTCAGGCGCCTCTGGTGAAGCGAGGCGAGCCTACCGGACGTTCGTCCAGTCGTTGCCGGGCACCGGCGGGAGGGCCGTGGCCCGGGCCTCGTCGGCGGCCAGGTAGACCCAGGCCGAGCGGTGGCCGTCGAAGGTGGCGACCCGGACAGTCTGCCGGACGTAGTGGTGGGGCGTGCCCTCCAGCCAGTCGAAGCGTTGCAGCAGGGCTGCGCGCTCGGCCTCGGGGAAGATGAGGAGCGTGCCGAAGGTGACGTCCTCGGTGGCCTCGACGGCGTAGGGGAAGGCCCGGCCGAGGCCGTGGAGGCGGATGCCGGTGGCGACGGCGAGGTGCGCGGTCGTCCCGGTGCCCTGCCAGAGGCGGTCGTTGCCGCAGCCCGGGCGGAGCGTGCCGTAGACGAACACGGCGTCGTCGGCCGGGGGAGCGGGGGCGAAGGCCAGCGCCAGGCAGACGGCGCAGACGGAGCCCTCCGCCTGGGTGAGCGAGCCGCAGGTGGCGCACTCGCCCCAGCCCTCCTCCTCCAGCGAGGTGAGGGCGGGGCCGAAGGGGTCGAGGTCGCTCATGCGTCCTCCTCCTCGTCCACCTCGGGCGTGCAATCGCAGCCGTGGCCGGTGAGGCCGAAGGTGTCGAATACGTCGCCCAGGCACTCGGGGCAGATGCGGTCGTAGATGTCCATGATTAGCGGGCCTCTTTCCAGGCGAAGGCGACGTGGGATTCACGGCGGGCGTTGGCGAGGAGCGCATCGGCCTGGGCCTCGGAGAGGTTGCGGGCCAGCACGTCCACGGCGCCTTCCATGTCCTCGGTGAGGACCCGGTACGTCGGGGTTGTGGTCATGTGAGGTAGACTAGCCGCCGGGCGGCGGCCAGACAACCTCTCCGGCGAGATTCCTGAGGAATGGGCCGAACGACCCAGCGGCTCCACGTCGTACCCGGGCCAGCGGACGGCGCCACGACGGTCGAGGCCGTGGAAGGCGCAGTACGGCCGCCAGGCCCGGTGGAAGCGGACCCGGAGCACGGCGGCCCGGCCGCACCGGGAGACGTCGCACGAGGGATGCCGCAGAGGCCCCTCAGATGCCGTCTCAGCCATGATCGTCGTTCTCGTGGGCGAGGAGGTCCCCCGTTGCGGCGCAGGGCGTGTAGCGGTGCTCCCCGGTGGCCACGACGGTCACGTAGCCGTGGGCGGCCCCGGGGTAGGGGCACGGCCCGGAGCGCCGGGAGCACCAGGCGGAGCCCCGGCCGTCCTGCACCGTCGCCCCGCACGGCGGGAGCCCGGCGTGCGCGTAGGCGAGGGCAGGGTTGGCCCGGAGGGCGGCGGCCGCAGCAGCGTGGGCCTGGGCGACGGCGGCGAGCGTCTGGGCAGCGTTGGCCGTCACCCGGCCGTCGGCGGAGAGCCGGGCGGCGACCCGGGAGGCCAGGGCGGCGTGCTCCTCGGCGGTGAGGCCCCGGGAGGCGGGAGCGGTGTCGTGGTCGGTGTCCATCAGGTTCCTTCGTGTTGGGGAGTGCGGCAGGTCTTGTGGCGGTCCCAGTCGGCGGGCTGCACCAGCATCGCCCGGCCGCAGACGACGCACCGGCGCCGGAGCCCGGCTGCGCGCACGGCGGCGGCCCGGGCCTCGGCGGCGGCGATGATGCGGGGCAGTTGCTCGTCGTACACCGTCCGAGGACGGCGCTCGGGCTCGCTCATCGGCGCACGACCCGGAAGGCCCCGGCCGCCCCGCAGGCGTCGAGGAAGTCGTCGTCGTCCATCGCCGGGTCGACGACGGTGCTGGTGAGCACCTCGACCCGGTGGGCCAGGAGGCGCTTCATCTCGGGCACCGGCTTCCAGTCGGCGAGCCACTGGACGGTGCCCAGCCGGGCGAGGAGGTCGGTGGCGGAGGTGCCGCTGACCTGGATGGCGTTGTCGAACTCGATGAGCACGCTCCAGCGGGAGCGGAGCGGTACCGGGTACTTCTGGGGCTTCATGGCGTGTCTTTCGTGAGCGAGCGGAGCAGGCGGTGGGCGGCGTGGACGACGTCGAGGGCGGCCTGCGCCTCCACGTCGCTGCGCTCCCCCCAGGGTTCGGCCCGGAGGGAGCGGGTGGTGGCGGCCAGGCGGCCCAGGGCGGCCTGCACCTGGGCGGCGGGCGAGAGGCGGGAGGTCACTTGCCCTCGTCCCGGTTGCGCCAGGCCCAGTAGGGCTCCGGCGGCTGGGTGGCGGTCGCCGGGCGGGCGAAGCGGTCGGTGATGCCCCGGCCGTCCGTCCAGTCCCAGGTCGCCGGGTCGGGGGCGACGGAGAGCAGGCGGCCCTGGTTGGCGTGGCGTCCCTTCTTGCCCTTCTTCTTGGCGGGGGCGGCGCCCTGGTCGAGCCGAGGCCCGGTCGTGGCGGTGCGGGTGATGGCGATGCGGCGGACGACGGTGATGTCGCCCCGCACGACCCGGAGGTAGGTGCCCTCGTCCACCGAGCGCACCCGGCCCACCAGGCGAACCTGGGCCAGCCCGGCGGCGTCGTTGATGGCCTTGGCCGTGGAGGCGAAGATGAACGCTCCGCCCTTGGTGTGGGCGTAGTGGAGGGGCGAGTCGGTGACCCGGGCGAGGTGCAGCGTGTCGGGCGAGTCGGCGTCGAGCCAGGCGACAGCGGCCCGTCCGCGCAACTCGGCGAGGGCGAGCCAGGGGTCCATGCCCGAGTACGACAGCAGGGCGGCGATGACCTCGGAGTCGACCTCCGCCATGCGCTCCACGCCGAGGGTGCGGAACAGGGCGTCGTCGTTGGTGACGACGCCGTTGTGCACCAGGACGATGCCGGGAGCGACGACCGGGTGGTTGTTGGCGGCGACCGAGGGCGAGCCCTGGGTGGCGTACCGGGTGTGAGCGATGAGCGTCCGCACCTCGGGGTCCCGGGTGACGGCGCAGAGGTCGGCGACCAGGGAGGCCCGCCCCTGCTCCTTCCAGAAGTAGGGCCAGGCGGAGGCCTCGTCGATCCAGCCGTAGCCGGTGGCGTGGGGGCCTCGGGCCTCGATGGCGAGGGCGAGGGCCAGGGATAGATCCCCGGCGGGGAAGGTGGAGCCGGAGCCCCTGCGTGAGAAACCTGCGATGCCGCACACTGGCGGAGTCCTTTCGAGACGTCGTGGTGGTAGGGGTAGACTAGCCGCCGCCAGGCGGGAACACAACCTGGCGGCGGAGATTCCTGGGGGGTCAGGCCCCGGTCGGGACGTACCCGACCGAGGCGCCGATGCGGGCCGAGTGGCGACCGGCGGCCGTGCGGGCCGACGACTCCCGGGCGAGCCCGAGTGCCTCGGCGACCTGACGCCAGGTGCGCCCCGCCGAGCGGAGGTGGAAGGCCTCGGCATCCGTCTCCTCCGAGACGTTGGCGACCCGGGTGCGGCGACCCTGCGCTGCGCGGCTCATCGAGGAGCGAGCCGTGATGGCCGGAGCGTCGAAGCCGAAGGCGGCGGCCCGGCGGGTGAGCGAGCGGGCGGCCGAGCCGTGCATGAGCCCGGAGCCGACAGCCTCGTTGAGGAACTCGATCGAGGTCTGCATCCCCGGGAGCGTCCCGTCGATGGCGGCCTCGACGATGGCCTGGCCGAGGGCGACCCAGGCGAGCACCTTGGAGGCGTTCAGCGTCCCCTGGTGCTGGCGGAACTCCACCGTGCCGTAGGAGGCGTAGGCGAGGAGGTTGAGTGCCCGGTAGCGGTCCACTCCGCAGGTGCCACGCTGGGCAGCGGCGTAGCCGTTGGAGAGGGCGTTGGTCGCCGTGCGGACCTCGGCCCCGGAGAGCCGTGAGGCCCAGCGGCCGTTGCGGCGGCTCGGGGAGACGAAGCGGTCCATGAGGCTGACCTGGCGGGCGGCGAAGCCCTCGACCAGCCGCACCATGCCGTCGACCGTGATGTCGTTGGCGTCGTGGTGGACGTGCATGCCGCAGGCCCGGTCGACGGTCGCCCCGGCGTCCCGAAGGGCGGTCAGGACGGCGGTGACCTGGCGGGCACCCTCGTCGCCCGACAGCACCGGGGAGACGACCTCCTTGCCGGTGGTGTGGCTCAGCGAGCCGTCGGGGACGATCTTCCAGGTGCCCCGGTTGTGGCCCCGGGCAGCGGTGGTGTGCTGCGACCAGCCCTGAACTTCAAACTGGAGGCCGGTGGCAGCCGAGAGGGTACGGGCGAGGGTGTCGAACGACAGCCGGGAGTGGCACTCGATCTCGACGCCGAAGGCCCGAGCGGAGGTGAGTTGAACGGTCATGTAGGTAGATTAGCCGCCGCCCGGCGGGAACACAACCTCTGCGCGAAGATTCTACGCGAGATGAGCCGAACGGCCTATGTCCCGGGGAGAGCGGAAGGTCCCGAGCGAGCCGTCGGCGAGGCGTCCGTCCAGGTCAGACAGCATATCGGGCCAGCGGAGGCCGAGGGTGTGCTGCCGCCCGGAGAGCCGGTAGAAGTTCTGCTTGAGAGGCCCCAGCCCCGGGTCCCCGGGGGAATCTTCCAGCCGCAGCGTGGCGGGCAGCACGGCGGCCCGGGCGGCCCAGAGAGGGGAGAAGTCGACCGTCGGATGGGCGGCCTCGGCGGCGACCAGGCGGTCGTGCATCATGTCGGCGTAGACGTTGGGGTAGCGCCGGTCGGGGCGGTGCCATCCCTTGTACGTGCAGAGGGCCGACTCCAGCGTGAGCCGGGAGACGTCGGCGGCCCAGGGCTGCCCCGCTGCGCGCAGGTGCATGTCGGCCAGCAGGCCCTCCCCCAGGTCCGCCAGACGCTCCAGGTCCGCCGCCTGGTAGCCACGGTAGCCGAGGTTGGAGGCGTGCCAGTCCAGGTCGTCGGAGCCCTCGACGATGGCCAGGCCGTTGCGGTGCGAGCGGGAGCCGTCACGGTCGGTGAGCATGAGCGAGTCGGCGTCGAGGGCGATGCCGCAGAGCCGGACGTACTCCAGGTACGACCAGGCCGAGAGGCGGCCGAAGGTGGCGACGGAGCGGGCCGAGGCCCAGCACGAGGCCCAGCCCTCCCCAGCCCGAGCCCGCCAGAAGGCCTCCTGGCTTCCGCCGCCGATGAGGCCGAGGTACGACAGCACGGCGGCGGGGAGCGCCTTGCGGTGGTACCGGCGGTCGGTGTCGAAGGCCAGGGAGCCGTACAGGGAGCGCCAGGCGTCGACCAGGCGGTCGGCGTGGCGGGGCAGCGGGGCAGCGTGCCAGAGCACGAGGGAGGTGGCGGGGTGCTGGGTGTTGCCGTTGATGAAGGCGTACCAGAGGGCCTCCTCCGGCGACCAGGAGAGGAGCCGGGTGAGGGTGGGCCAGGCCAGGTAGACGCAGCCCGGGTGGGTGCCGTAGGTGAGGGTGAACTCCCAGGAGCGGAGGAACGTCTCCCGGCGGTAGGCCGTTGCGCGCAGGTCGACGCCGGAGAGGTCCACTACGGGAGGAGCGGCACGAGGGCCTCGGCGACGTCGTCGGGCGAGCCGGTGGCGTCGACCCGGACGGCGATGTCGGCGTAGCGCGCAGCCAGGTTCAGGGTCTTGGTGACCCTCCCCTTCCACCAGGATTCGCTCTGCGGCGGGCGGCCCAGGGCTTCGGCCCGGCGCACCATGCGGTCCCAGGAGAGGGCGGGCGGGAGGTCGAGCACGGCGAGGCGGCCCGTCGGGAAGGCGTGCCAGAGGGCGTCGAGGGTGACCGGGTTGGCGAGGCGGTCGCCCTCAGCCGCCACGGCCGCCGGAGAGGCCCCCAGGAGCCACTCTCTGACACGAGGGGCGACGTTCATGGCGAGAGCGTCGGTGCCGGAGAAGGGGCCACCAGGGCGGCCCAGGACCCAGGTGGGCCGGGTGCCGTCGAGGGAGTTGTGCAGCGTCATGGCGAAGGGCTGATCGGCGGAGGTCTGGGGCAGGAGCCCGGCGAGGCCGAGAGCCGTCACGAGGCCGAGAGACTTGCCGGAGCCGGGAGGGCCGATGACGTACAGGGCTCCCCTCACGAGAGCACGAGGCGGCGCACGACAGCAGCAGCCGAGTCGAGGCCCCAGCGGGAGCAGAGAGCGTCGATGTGGCCGACGACCTCGCGCAGCCCGGCGGCGTCGTACAGGAGCACCAGGGAGCGTGACTCGCCGCCCTGAGCGACCGAGGAGCCCCAGGGCGAGGCGGCCTCGGCGGCGGCCATCAGGTCGGCCAGGTCGTCCTCCGTGTACCCGGTGCCCGCCAGGCCCAGCGGCGAGGCGGCCAGGGCGGCCAGGGCGTCGCCGAGGAGCAGCGGGTCCTCATGGCCGAGGTCGCCGATGCGGTTGTCGGCCAGCATCACCCGGAGGGCGGTGGCGTCGGAGCAGTAGAGGCGGATGACCGGGGCGGCGGTGACGCCGGTGGCGTGGAGGGCCAGGACCCGGTGCCAGCCCGCCAGCACGACGGAGGAGTCGCCGTGGAGGTAGATCGCCCCGTAGAAGCCGAGGGCCTCGATGGCCTCCGCCAGGGAGAGCACGTCGCCCCGGCGAGGGTTGTCCGGGTGGGGCACGAGGTCTGCGAGCGGGTAGTCGGCGTGGAACGTCTGGCGCTCGATCATGGCTGGACCCGGGCTCGTGCGGCCTCGTAGGCGACTCTCGCGGCTCTCGCAGGCTCCTCCGCCGGGTCTTGCGCGCAGGCGGAGAGCCCGGCCCGGGCGTAGTAGACGACGGTGAAGCGGTACCCGGAGGGCTTGGTGAGCCGGAAGGGCGTGACGCCGTGGAGGAGGAGCCCGCCGTCGAACAGGGTGAGGGCGCCGTCGGGCACGGCGAGGTAGCAGCCGTAGTCGGGCAGGTGGAGCCAGCCGCCCTCCAGGTGCGCCTTCATCGAGAGCATCGCCGACCAGGAGCCCCGGACGTTGGAGGCGTCCCGGTGGTAGGGGTGGGCAGAGTTGTTGTTGATGACGCCGGAGGTCCAGAGGGTGTCGGCCATGCGCCAGGCCGCAGGGACCCGGGCCTCCACGGCGGCGGCCCAGGCGGCGAACTCGTCGGGGAGGACGTCGGCGGCGAGGGCGGCGGAGAGCACGGCGACATGGGAGAGGTGGGAGACGAGGTCGGGCCGGTCGGTGTCGAGGGCGGCCCGGCAGCAGCCGTACCGGCGGCGCAGCGGCACCGGCGGGAGAGCGCCGAACACGCTGTTGGAGACGGCGATGCCCGAGAGGCGAGACTCCCCCGTCGCCACGGCCCCGTACCGGGGTGCGCGCTCCGCCCAGGCCAGGTGGCGCAGCAGCGAGGCGATGATGGTGGCGGGGCCTCGGGCGGCGACAGCCTGGAGGGCGACGGCGGCCCCGGAGTCGGCGTCCCGCAGGAGCACGTCGCCGTCGAGCACGACAGCACCTGGCCCCGGGGGGTCGGCCTGCGAGCGAGGGGCGACGTTGACCGGGCAGCGGTACAGGGCGACCTCACGCACTGGTGGCCGCCCGGAGGAGGCGCAGCACCGTGTCCGAGCGTGATTCCGCAGGGTGCCCGGCGGCGTCGATGGCGGAGGCGACGGCGTCGTGGTCGGCGGGCGGGTAGGGCAGCACCAGGGATTGCATCGCAGAGGCCGCCCAGGCTTCCTCTCGCTCCCCCGGCGTCAGCCCCGGGGCGACAGCACCATGCGAGTCCCCCTCGGCCAGGAGGCGCAGCAGGAGGTCCGCAGCGTCGGCCGAGTAGCCGGTGCCGAGGAGCCCGGCGGGCACGCCGAGGAGCGAGCCGAGGAGCCGGGCCAGCCCGGAGTCGTCGTACCCGGCGAGGGCCGGGAAGCGGTTGTCGCCGACGAGGATGCGGAGGGCCAGGTCGTCGTCCACGTCGACCCAGAGCACCGGGATCGTGGTGGCGCCCTGCTCGGCGTCCTTGCGGAGGCGGTGGTTGCCCGCCAGGACGTGGCGGGTGGACACCTGCGCCACGACGGCCCCGTAGAAGCCGTTGACCCGGATCGACTCGCCGAGGGCCTCCATGTCGCCGACCCGGGGGTTGGCGGGGTGCTCGGAGAGGGAGTCGATGGGGCAGGCAGGCTCGTAGGTCTGAGCCAGGACAGCCATCGGGCTACAGGCCCGTCTCCCGCACGGCCCGGAGCGCCTTCTGCACGAGGTCGGGGCCGATGGGCTCCCCGGCGGCGGAGAGCCACTCGGCGAGGTCGGTCTGGCTGATGCCCCGCTCGTGGTAGAGGTCCCAGAGCAGGCGGCGCCGGGCCTCCGTACCTTCGGCGACCATGCGCGCACCTTCGTTGATGCGGTGCTGCGTCTGGGTCAGGTCGACGAGGAGGGAGCGGGCCTCGGGCGTGAGCGGCTGACCACGAGGGTTGCGCCGCCGGGTGGGCGTGGAGAGGGTTGCGGTAGGCATGGGCTCAGCATAGCCGCTGAGCGGCGGATCGCCACCTGGCATGGCTGCCTCAGTGTGACCAGGGGGCGAAGTCGGAGGGGACCCAGGTGTGCAGGGCGTCGCCCTCGGGCAGCATGCCGACGAGGAACAGGTTGCCCATGTCGGAGAGGGCCACCTCCTGCATCCGGGTCTTGAGGTCGTTCTTGTACCAGTTGTAGATCGACTCGTTGTCGACCCAGGAGACGGTGTGGCCGAAGCCCCGGGAGTCGACCAGCCCCATGAACTTCGCGTTGAACTGCTTGGAGTGGAACAGGGTGAGCATCAAGTCTCCAGTCGGGGAGGGGCCGGGCGGCACGCCGACCATGCGCGCAGCGACGTCGGAGCGGAAGCCGTCCATCGCCCAGGGGGAGTTGGCGTTGGCGGGCTGCCACTTGGCGGGGCCACGAGGGTCGATCTTGCGGGGTGGCGACCACTCTGCGTGGCTTCGGAGGTCGGAGGGCATCACCAGGCCGTAGGCGTTGGAGAGGAGGGCGCACATCAGCGTGTAGGCGTCCTGCTGGTCCTGCGGCCAGGGCTGGCCGACGCCGTTGTTGGCGGCCTCGATGCCGAAGCAGCGGGAGTTGCCGGAGTCGGCGGGGACGGTCCCCTTGGAGCAGTGCCAGGTGGTGCCGCCGCCCTCCGCCGAGCCGCCGCCCTTCCCTGCGTGGTTGGAGGCTCCCCCGGCGATGATCGTGAAGTGGCCGGAGCGGTCGAGGAGGCCGTTGCTGATCGGGTTGTCCGGGCCGTTGACCATGTAGTTGAGGTCGTTGGCGGGAGAGGTGTCGGAGGCGGTGTGGTGGGCGACGATGCCGAGCAACTGCTCGAAGCCGCCGCTGCTGCGCGAGTTGCGCTCCCAGCCCGGGTAGCCGGAGGCCGACATGCCGCCCGACGTCAGGACGGAGAGCAGGTTGGGGTAGCCGGGGGTCGAGCCGTCTAGCCAGATGGCGCCAATGATTCGGCCCTCCTTCGAGCGTGGCAGGGGAGACAGCGGAGCCGCCCGTCGGGACGGCGGGAGCGGGGCAGGCCGCACTCGGAGCAGGGGTCGTCGTCGGGCAGGAGCCGGGGCCTGCCCCGTCCCTTGGCGGCCATGTCGGCCTGGTTCTCGGTCGTCGTCCCGAGACGAAGGTGGGCCAGGAGGAAGCAGGGCGGGTTGTCGCAGGTGTGCATGACGACGAGGCCGGGCGGGATCGGGCCGAAGGCCATGATCCACACCTGCCGGTGGACCTGGCCGGTGCCCCAGCGGCCCCGGGCTCGCTGCCCGTAGCCCTTGGGGTCCCGGTAGCCCATGTATTCCCGACAGATGGCGCCCATCAGGTGGGCCGCCACTCCCGGGCGAGCCGCACGATCAGCACGGCGAACACGTAGACGACCAGTGCGCGCTCGAACGGGTGGAGGTCGTCGAGGGAGGCGGCCCGGGTCGGGTCGGGGGCGAGGCGGTGGCGCTCTGCGTAGAAGCGGCGGGCGAGGGCCTCAGCGTCGGGCGGGGCGGAGTCGACAGCGTCGTCGTCGGTGAAGTCGCCGAAGTCGTCGTCGACCGGGGGCGTGTCGGTCACGGCCCGACCTTAGCCGCCAGCCGCCCGAATGTTCGCTGCGATGGTCCGCAGGGCGTCGAGGCGGGTGCGGAGCGAGCGGAGAGCCTCCCGGGTGGCGTCCAGGCGGGCGGCGAGGAGCAGGTGCGAGCGGTACTCCCGGTGGCAGCCGAGGAGCACCTCAGCGTCCTTCTCGGCGACGGAAGGGCCGCCCCGGTTGGCCGGTGGGTCGCCCCGGGCGGCGATCGTCATGGCGCCCTGAGCCTGGGCCAACTTGTAGTCGGCTTCGGCGTCGGCGGCGGCCTCGGCCAGCCCGGCGTACCGGGCCGTCTCGGCGGCGAGGGCCGAGTCCACCTGGACGATCTGGTGCTCCACCTCCGCCTGGGAGAGGACGTGCATGGTGTCGGTCACGACAGCGGCTCCAGGTGCATCTGGTTGGGGTGGACGCCGGGGGCGAGGTGGGTGCCCTCGAAGCGGCGCCAGGCCGCCGGGTTCATCAGGAGCACCTCACGGTGGCGACGGGCGTTGCCCTCCTGGGCGTAGCCGTTGGGGGCGTGCCACTCCACGCCGTTCCACCCGGGCAGTTCGTACTCGTCGTCGTACCCGGCGAGCACGACCGAGACGTGCGGCATCTCGGTGTGGTCGACGCACCATGCGCGCAGCCGGGCCGTCATGTCGGCGTCCCACTCCCGGCGGTACAGGCCGCCGGAGCGGGCCGAGCCCGCCGTGACCCGGGCGTAGGGCGGGTCGAGGAACACGCCGACCGAGCCCGGAGGATCGTGCTTGGCCCAGCGGTCGATGACCGAGTCAGGGTTGCGAGCCCCGCCGAACACGCGCAGCCAGCCCTCCTGCCAGTCGTCGGCGAGGAGCACGACGTTGGCGAGGCGGGCGGCGACGGAGAGCACCCGGTCGTCGTGCATGCCCCGGGCGTGGAGTCCTTTGAGAGAGCGGTCGATGTGGGGACGCTGCCGGGCCGGGCGCCGACCAGGGAAGCCCGAGCCCAGCCACGAGGAGACGCCGTACCACCAGAGGCCCGCCAGCGGTGCGTTGAAGTAGTAGGGCGACGTCCGCAGGTGCTCGGTGAGGCCCTCGGCCCGCTCGATCAGCCTCACTTGCGCGGCCCAGACGTCGACCTCGGCGACCGGGAGCGGCACGGCGTCGAGGAGGGCACCCGGGTCGGAGCGGAGCGTGCGGTAGAAGTTGACGATGAGCCCGTCGGTGTCGACGGCGACCTCCACCCGGGGGACGGAGGGCCGGGCGAGGAGCACGGCGAGCGACCCGGCGAAGGGCTCCAGGTACAGGTCGGGGTCGCCCAGGGCTTCCCAGACGAGGGCAGCGGCACGTCCCTTGGAGCCGAAGTAGGGGAACAGGGGCCTCATGCGTCGTCCTCCGGGCATTCGTCGCAGAAGCGGTAGCGCACACCGTCCTCGATAACGACGTAGCCGTCGTCGCTGGAGAGCCACTTGCCGCAGCCGTCGCAGGTCCCTTCGTCGGGGACGATGCCGGTCATGCGTACACCGGGGCGGCTTCGAGGTGGTCAGCCAGGAGCGTCGCCAGGGAGGCGACGGCCCGGAGGAGCAGCACGATCTGAGCCCGGGTCATCAGGAGCCGAGTTCGCCGGGAGCGCCGGACGGGTCGCCGGGGTGGAGGAGCCGGAGGCGGCGGGCGGCGACGTCGTCAGGGACGGCGAACAGGGCGTGGCGTTGCGCGATGATCCGGTCGGCCAGGTCCTCGACGGTGGAGAGGGCGGCGCCGAGGTGCTCGTAGTCCTCGCACTCCTCGATGGCGACGGAGGCGGCGGCCTCCAGGGCATCGAGGAGGGCATCGCCGGTGGGATGCGTGGTCACCAGGCGACCCTAGCCGCCCGGTGGCGGCGGGGGCAAGGCGTCGAGGTAGCGGTGGTAAGCGTCCCGCCAGGTGACGGCGGCGTCCCGCCACTCCGGGGTGGCGTCGTCCCAGGAGGCGTTGGCGATCACCTGCCAGGCCCAATGGACGAGGAGGTCGGCGGTGCGAGGCGCCGGGCGACGAGGCCGCCGTCGCCTCCGGCCCATCAGAGCAGGAGGAGGGCGAAGGCCGTGCAGGCGATGGCGAAGGCGATGAAGGCGGTGATGACCCGGGGCGCCAGCGTCGGGAGGGCCAGGGCCAGCACGCCTGCCACGACAGCGAGGATGGTCGCCAGGAGGAAGAAGATGTCGGCGGCGTCCACTTCGCCGGAGGCGATGTCTGCGAGGAGCATGGCCGGACGCTACCTCTCCCACGACCAGCGGGCGAGGCCGAGGTCGTGAGCAGCCTGCGGGTGCTCGGTGACCCAGCGGTGGTGGGCGGAGCAGAGGGCGATGAGGTTGTCGGGCGAGTCGTCACGGCCCTGGGAGCGGCGGCGGAGGTGATGCACCTCGGCGTGGCCGGAGCACCGGCCGGGGGCGAGGAGGCGAGCCCGACAGCCGCCGTCCCGTTCGAGGACGACCTCGCGCACCTCGGCCCAGCGCACCTTGCGCGCTAGTCGTCCACTGGCGGAGCCGGGCCTGTGGTCAGGTTGTGGAGAGCGTTGTGGACAGCAACAGAGCCGACCTCCGCCCGGTCGGCGGCATGAGCCCGGGCGACAGCCAGGTCGTAGCCCCGGTTGCCGGTGCGGGGCCGAGGCGGGTGCTCAGCGACCCAGGCGACGACCTCTGCCCGGGCGGCGGCCAGCACTCGCCCGACCGGGTACACCGTCTCGGCAGGGCTCGGCGAGCACGGCCGGGGCGTCACCCGATCGCGCAGCCGGGTCCCGCCGCCCCGGAGCAACTCCACGCCGGGGTGGAGCACCGAGAGGTGGGTGCCCCGGGTGTAGGCCGCCCAGCGGTCAGGGTCCCGCCAGAGGTCGTAGAGGGCCGGGGCGCACGAGGGGCACGGCCCGTCAGGAGGCGGGAGCCAGCCGGAGCCGTCGCAGGTGGCCGAGGCCGCAGGCCCGCCAGCCGAGGCCCGCTCCCGGGCGACCTCTTGCGCGAGGCGCAGGACGGCGATGAGGGACGGGTGTCGCGCACCGTCCTCCCCTTCCATGTGGCGGGCGAAGGCGACAGCGAGCACGTCGGCGCCGAACGGGGCGAGGGCGTCCATCCACTCCGACGACATGGCGGCGGCCTGGGTGGCCTCCAGGTCGGTCCAGGGCGTCCACCCGGGGGCGTAGCCCCGGCGCAGCATGGCGATCAGGTTGGCGACGGCCTCGGCGTGGTCAGGCATCGAGCGCCGGAGCCGGGCGAGGGCGGAACAGGGAGGCGGCCGAGGGCGGAGCGGTGCCGTCGAGCACGGCGGCCAGGTCGGGCTCCAGCCCCGGGCGAGACGAGGCGAGGTGCCGGTTGGGGACGCCGACCGGGGCGAGCACCGGGTCCTCCCACCTCCGCTGGTTGAGCCAGGTGGCCGGGTGGGGCCGGTACTGCGGCGGGCGGCCGAGCAACTCCGCCATCGCGCAGAGGAGCCCGCCGATGATGACGGCGGGCTCGGTGGTCTTGGTGGCGGTGCGCCAGGCCCGCAGAGCGGCTGGGCGTCCGACGTGGCGGGGGAAGGCCTGGTAGAAGGCGACGAAGTCGGCGCTCTCCTCCGGGCGGGCAGGGGCCGTGGTCATGGACTCGGGACCCTAGCCGCCCGGAGGCGGGGGCGCTAGATGACCTGACAGTCGGCCAGCACCTCAGCCGTGGAGAGGGCCGGAACCTTCATGCGGCCGAGGTTGATGGCCGCCAGTTCCAGCGTGGCGTGGACGCTGGCGATCAGCGGGTCCGAGGGCGCCTGCGCGACGGCCCCGGCGAGGAGCCGCACGGTGCTGATCGTCTGCGAGTAGCCATCGTCCACGAGGCGGAGCCGGTACTCCTCGTACTCGCTGGCCGTCCCGATGTAGAGGTAGGACGAAAGGTGGCGAGCCTTGCGGCAGGTGATCGTGTGCCCGCCGTTGTGCAGCGCCTTGATGGCGTCAGCCTTCAAGTTGACCCGGCCGCCGTGCCGGAGGATGGCGGCGTCCACGTCCCGCACCAGCACCCGGCCGGTGGTCGCCGTCACGGCGTCCATCATCCCGGCCGCCGTGCGGTCGAGGAACGTCCGAGGGTTCTGCCAGTCGCAGGTGATGTTCATGCGCGTGGTCATGCGTCACCACCATCCGCCAGGAGAGCCGCCAGGTCGCCCTCGGTGAGCCCGGAGGCCAGGTCCACCAGCGTCGTCAGGCGCTCGGCCTTCTCTCGGAGCCGCTGCAAGGGCGTCCCGAAGGCGCCGTCGCCCCAGGCCTCCCGATGAGCCTCCAGGTGGAGGGTGGCGGCGTAGACCTGGGTGTCGATGCGGCGCACGATGGCGTCGGCCTCCATGATGAGCCCGACAGCCTCGCTGTCGCCGACGACCGGCGGAGACGTGAAGGGCTGCTCCGGCAGGCGCCGAGCCGAGGCCCGGAAGGTGGCCTCTCGGGCCGGTCGGTGCTCGGCCACGGCCTCCGCCACAGGATCGGGGGCGACCCGGGCCAGACGCTCAGCCACGTCCCGGGCGTAGTCCGGGTCGGCCGCCGCCCGACGCTCCACGGCGACCGGGTCGCCACGACCTCCAGCGTTGGGCTGGGCGCCCTGCCCGTTCGTCTCCGGCGGGTAGGTGACGGTGGGGAGCACCAGGCGAGCGCCGGGGACCGGCTCGACCATGAGGCCGTCCCTGATCGCCTGCTCGACGGTGCGGCGGTGGAAGGCAACAGCCTCGTGGTCCCGCAGGCCGGTGATGCCGAGGGCGCAGAACTCTCGGATCGTCAACTTCGGCGGGTTCCCGCCGATGTTGCGGCGACCCTGTTGCGGGGCGGTGAAGGCGAACACGATGGCAGCCCTCTCCCAGCCCCTCGCCGTGAGGAGGGCGCCCAGGCCCTCCAGGCGCTCCTTGGCGTCCTCGATGGACGCCGGGATCGTAACGTTGGGCACGGCAACCTCCCTTTCAGGTTGTCTGCCCCGGGGGGCCGTGCCTAGGTCCCTCGGGGCTCCGCCAGACGGCGGGCAGGGCAGGGAGGCTAGCCCGTCCTTTGCGCCTTGGCTAGGCCGAACGGCTCATTCTTCCAACCGGCGGGAATCCCCGCTGGTCAGGGGCGGAGAGGGTCCAGGGCGGCGGTGCAGGCGGCGGCGATGACGGCGTGGTCGAGGTCGTCAGCCCCGCCGTCGGCGTCGAGGGCGGCCTCGCCGTGCCACTCCGCCAGGCGCAGCACGACCGAGCGGGGCAGGTAGACGAGGAGGAGCGGGTCGGCGGTCATGCCGGGTCCTTGTCGAGGGCCAGGAGGAGGTCCCGGTGGTCGAGTGCCCACTCCTCGGCGGCCGGGAGGTACGGCGGCCAGGGCAGGTCGAGGTCGGTGGCGGCCCGCTGCGCGAGGGCGACCCAGAAGTTGTCGAGGTCGGCGAGCGTGAGGCCGGGGGCCATGAAGTCGAGCGTGGGCTCGTTGAGCGGGCGGCCCGAGAGGATCGCCTCGTACACCTCGTCGGCCACGCCGAAGTAGGCGTTGAAGGCCTGCGCCGGGGTCGCCGCAGCGACCCGGGCGGGGATGGAGCGGGGACGGCGGGCCATCAGAAGCCGTACCGATCGAGGTCGGCCTCGGCCGTGGCGAAGGCGTCGTTGATGAGTTCCAGCGGGGTGTGCATCCCGGCGTGGAGGCCGCAGCGCCAATCCAGTTCGCACTCGCAGCCGACGTCGTCGGGGCCGGAGCCGTAGAGGTCGAACAGGAGGTCGTCCCAGGAGATGGCGCCGGTGGTCAGGGCGACCAGGGCGGAGCGGGCCGAGGGGAAGTCGAAGAACTCGACGGAGTTGGTACCGGCGAAGATGCGGAACACCGGGCCGATGGCCGAGGTGCCGGGGCGGAGGATGAAGGTGGTCGTGGTCATGTAGATCAGACTAGCCGCCACCCGGCGGGCAGACAACCTGATCGACGAAGATTCTGCGCGAAGGGGCCGAACGACCTAGAGGGGGTGCTGCTCGTCCTCACGGTCGAGGTTGCGGAGCCCCAGCCCCAGCAGGCCCAGGAGCCCGGCCGCCAGCAGCAGCAGGCCGAAGTTGCGCCCCGTCTCCGGCAGCGTCGAGAACAGGGTCCCCTCGGCCGCCGTCGCTCCGCCCGGCGGGAAGGGGCCGTCCGGCGAGGCGCAGGCCGACGTCTCCGGCGGGTACGAGACGATCGCCGTGGCCGTCAGCGTCTCCCCGGGGACCTGCCGAGGGAGGCTCTGACCGAGGCCGCCGAGCGGGATGGGCAGCGAGGCGGAGACGACGAGGCCGTCCCTGAACTCGGCGTCGGAGGAGTCGAGGACCCAGAAGCCGTCGTCGTTGAGGCGCCAGCCGGGCCAGTCCGTGGCCTCCCCGGTGAGCGGGTCAATCTCCGCCCCGGGGTAGAGGAGGCGCAGCGTCGTGTTGGCCTGGTAGACGACCTCCACCGTCTCCACGAAGTCGCCGTCCAGCGTCGTGAAGGTGATGGTGCCGACCAGGCCGTTGAGTTGCGGCTGGTTGCCGAAGGTGATGTCGATGAAGGGCACGTTGCGCGAGCACGTCGAGGCGACGGAGCCGAGGGAGAGCGTGTCGGCGAAGGGCGCCGTCGTGGTGGCGCCGGGGAGCGTCGTCGCCCCGGGCAGCGTCGTCGGGCCGGTGGGCACCGTCAGCGGGTTGGTGCCGGGAGGAGCCGTGGTGGAGCCGCCGGGCAGGGTGGTGGTCGCCCCGGGGAGCGTGGAGGTGGTGGGGCCGGTGGGGACGGTGAGCGGGTTGGTGCCGACCGGGAGCGTCGTGGTGGGCGGCACGAAGCAGATGCCGGAGGCGGGCACCGGGAAGATATCGCCGTGCGCGAGGTGGGCCGGGAGCGCCGAGACGCCGATCTCGATGATCTGGAAGTTCGGCGGGTTGCCCGGGGGCAGGTGGCAGATGGTGACCTTGCGCTCCACCGAGGTCGGGGAGCCCTCGACCGTGGTGGTGGAGCCCGCCGTGGTGGGGACAGTGAGCGGGTTGGTGCCGGGAGGCTCCGTCGTCGGGCTCGTGGTCGGCTCGGTCGGGGCGGTGGAGGGCTCCGTCGGGGCGGTGGACGGCTCATGCGTCGTCGTCGGGTAGTGGTCCTCGCCGACCGTCTCCACGACGACGTCGGGCTCGGAGCCACCAGCGAGAGCCGCCGACGAGGCCCCCCAGAGCAGCACGCCGGAGAGGGAGAGCAGGGCGGCACCTCGGCGTAGTTGCATCGGTTTCCTTCGGGAGTCAGCGGCCGGAGCCTAGCCGCCCGGCCGGAGCCCCGGCTGGGTCAGACGGCCTACGGAGAGATGCCCCGTCGGTTCGGTCCAGACCAGGGGGAGGGCCAGCGAGACGTGCAGGGCACCGAGTCCCCCTCCCCCTGATCCCCCTCCCCCATGACGGCTGCCACGCTCCGGCATCCACGGCGCAACTGCGGACAGCCGTCGTTTCCCCTACGACGGGTGTGACACCGGCGAGAGCCGGGCCGGAGGCCATATCCGGGTGGCGGCGGCGAGGCCCGCCTGTTACCCTGACCATCGGGTTGTAGGTCCCAGAATGATGGTCAGTCGGTTGGGCCGTCCCTGCGGGGGCGGCCCGTCGACTTTCGCACGGCGGGCTGGCGGGGCGCAACAGGCTCCGAGCCGACGACCCAGAGGCCGGAGCCCCGGGGGTCACGGTGCCACGGCGAGGCCGGGTCGGCGTGCTTGCGGAGCCACCAGAGCACCTTGCCCTCGTAGGTCGGGTGCAGGCGCAGGCCGCCCAGGGAGGCGACCCGGCGGTCGTGGTAGGCGACGAGGCCGAGGCCGTGCAGGTCGTGATGCTCGACCCGGGCGAGCCAGCCCTCCACGTCGGCCCCGGAGAGGGCGCTCAGCGTCCCCAGGCGCCGTGCCAGCCAGTCGAGGCGAGACGGACCCACACCGACCAGGACGACCTTCTCCACGGCCGTCTCGGGGGCGAGGGCGAGGCCGTAGAGGATCGAGGCCGCAGAGTTGCCGGAGCCGAAGGGGACGTAGAGCGTGCGGACGTCGCCCAGGTTCGCCACCTGTTGCGCGCCTAGCCGGTGGAAGTCGCCGATGTCGCCGAGTGCCTCGATGTCGCCGATGTCGCCCCGCTCGGGCAGGCTGATCGCGTAAGGGACCCTCGACCAGCCCGGGCGCTCGTCGAGAGCCCGTCGGCAGGCCGCCTGGAGCGCCGGGTTGTAGCCGACCGAGGTGAAGCCGAAGGTGGCGCCGAACGACTCCGCCAGGGCGACTCCCGGGTTGCGGCGAGCCCGCTCCAGCACCGTCCCGCCGAGGATGATGTGGCAGGGGAGGCCGAAGTGGGCGGCGACAGCAGCGGTCATCGGGACCTGCGGCGAGAGGACCGAGGCCGCCGTCACGATCCCGTCCGCCCCGTTGCGCGCAGCATGGCCGACGAGGTAGAGCAACTGGCGCAACTTCGAGCCGTTGATCGAGCCGACGCCGAGCGGGGCGAACAGGTCGTCACGCTTGACGGGGTGGCCGCCGAGGACGTGGACCGGGGTGACGGCCCGGGCGAGGGCCTCCCAGCCGGTCAGCGTCCCGGCGAGGCGCTCAGCGGACACGGTGCCAGCCGTCGCAGCCGGGGGTGAGCAGGCAGCGGCGGCCCGTCGTCTGCCGGGGCGGGAGGAAGTGGACGGCCCCGCAGGAGGTGCAGGGCGCCGGAGAGCGGCCCAGGAGGCCCGCCACGGCAGCCAGGTCGACCGGGGGCGGCGGGAGTGGCCGGGCGGGGCACGACGGCCCGCAGAGAGCCGCAGAGCCCTCCACCCGGGTCGCCGGGGCGGAGCACCAGGAGCAGAGCACGATCAGGTCCACAACAGCCTCCGAGGGTACGCGCAGAGCGGCCCCGCCCGGGTGATTGTGAGAGCACCGTGGGCGGGGCCGCCGGACTGGCTGCGGTGGAGTGAGGCGGGGAAGGGCGGTCTACCGAACCCTGCCGAGGGAGCGCCACGCTCCCTACTCGTCACGCTGCCAGTCGTAGGGGCGCCGGGAGCGTGGCACGAGGCGCACGGTCCTCCCGGCGGCGATCCGTTGGGGAAGGGCCTCGGTGGCCAGAGCCACCTCGACAGCCTCCTCCAGGGTGATGTTGAGGTCGGGGTCAGCGGGCATGGCGAGCGGCGAGGGCGACGGCGTGCTGGGCCATCGCATCGAGAGCCGCCACCCGGAGCGCCTTGCACGACAGCAGGGCGTCCTGGTCGAGGGGCGTCGGGCGGAGGGCAAGCCGTTCCTCCAGCAGGGTGACCCGGGCCGTCAGGGCGGAGGCCAACTGCTGAGCCTCGACCGGGGAGAGGTCGGTGAAGTCATGCGGCATGGATGGCCGCCAGCCGCATCGCCTCGTGGGCGGAGTCCTCCAGGGCCGAGGCGGCGTCCGGGTCGAGCAACTGGCCCGCCACGAACGTCACGGCCTGCGCCACACCGAAGGCGGAGACGTCGCCGCCGGAGACGAAGGCCGCCATGATGGCGTCCTGCTGGGCGTCGGAGTAGGTGAGCGCCTTGCCGACCGAGGCCAGCGTGTCGGCCGGGGAGGAGAGCCGCACACCGGCCGCCTGCTCCCAATCGACCAGCACCCGGGCCAGGTAGCCGGGGGAGAGGTAGGCGGCGACGGCGTCCCGGGTCTTGGCCTCCACGAGGTCGAGGGCGATGCGCTGGGTGTCGGCCGACCAGACGACCGGCCCCTCGTCCATGCGGCCGCCGACGTGGACGGCCCGCAGGGCGTCGAACGGGCGGGTCATGCCGTTGGAGCAGACTCGCACGACGATGCGCGGGGTGACCGTGAAGGCCCCGCCGCCGACCTCAGAGTTGCCGATGACCAGCCCGGCCCAGACGAGGCCCCGGTCGTCGTCGTTGCCGGTGGCCGGGTCCCGGTAGCGGGAGAGCAGGGCGGGGACCTCCATGCCGATCTGCGGGGCGGTGATGCGGAGGCGGAAGTTGCGCTCCGAGAGGTCGCCGTCCACGATCAGGCCGCCCGGGTCGAGCCCGGTGGAGCGGACGCCGGAGAGGGCGGCCATCATCACGTCGAGCGAGTCGATGACGGCGTAGCGGTTGGAGAGCACGGCCCGCAGGTAGCCGCCGTTCTCGTCGGGCCGCCGGAGTGCGCGCACCATGACGAGGCGGTCGTCGAGGGCGAGCCAGTGGTTGGCGTTCTCCGCCAGGAGCGCCGGGGCCTCCGCCGCCATGCGCCGCCAGTAGGCGAGCGGGATGCGGGTGCGGTCGGCCAGGTGCTCGTGAGCGGCCGGGCCGATCCCGGCGATGAAGCGGCCCAGGCCGACGCCGTCGTCGTCGAGCGTCGGGTAGGGCACCGTCGCCAGCGGGCGATCGGTGGAGCCGTCGAGGGCGAGGTCCCGGGCGGGGACGATGGAGTCGTCCCGCAGGGTGTGGAGGTCGGAGAGGGCCGCCCGGAGGTCGGGGAGGGCAGCGTTCCGCAGGATCGGATGCTCGTAGTCGAGCGGGGTCGTGGTCATAGGAGGCCCACCCTAGCCGCCCGGCGGCGTGTGCGCCACCAGGCCGAACGGCTCAGTAGCCGCCGCCGTCGCCCTCGGTCGGGGCGTCGATCCGCTCGGCGACCCACTCGGCGGCCTCGGCCACCCTCTCGGGCGCCAGCGACGAGGGCGTGCCGAACGTGGCGAGGAAGTCCCGCATCGCCGAGGCCCGAGCCGCCGGAGGGTTGATGCCGTTGAGGGCGTTGATGAGGTTGCCGACGCCGGGAGCCAGGTTGGAGCCGTCCTCCCCTCGGGAGCCCGAGCCCGTTGCGCGCTTGGCGGTGCCCCGCCGGGCCGGGGCCGGGGCGGCGGTGCCGTTGGAGCGGGGCGCAGCGGCCCGGCCGTCGTCGTCCTCCTCGGTGGCGAGGCCCAGGGCGGCGAGCACGGCGTAGCGCCGGGCGTAGGTGATGGCGGAGCCGGTGCCCTGCGGCGTGTCGCCCAGCGGGAGGGCCAGCGGCCCGAAGGCCAGGGAGCCGCCCGAGACGTGGAGCACGAAGGTCGTCACCTCCACCGAGCGGTCGACGGTGCGGACGTCCTGGGTGAGGGCGAGGCCGTGGCGGGCGAGGAGCGGGCGCACCGAGGCCAGCACGTCGGCCAGGTCGGCGTAGCGGTAGGTGTACGACCCTCCCGAGCGAGTCTCGACCACGGCGACCTTGTCCTGCGGGATGGTCACGACGTCGGCGGCGAAGGCCACGAAGGCGGCCTCCACGTTCGGATGGCTCAGAGGGGCCTCAGGTGCCGTCTCCGGGGCGGGAGCGGGCTCGGGCGACGACGAGGGCGCAGCGGCCATCAGAAGGCCTCCACGACGATCTTGGAGGTGCCCGGCTTGCGGGAGCGGTACTGGTCGAGGTCGCCGACGAGGGCGTCCATGCCGGTCCACCGGGGCGAGACGGCGAAGTGGGCCAGCATCTCGCCGAGGGCCTCGTTGGCGATGGAGCGCACGACCGGGTTCACCTCGCCGGTGGAGCGGTCGAGGGCGAGGCGCTGGACGATGGCGGAGCGGGCATCGGAGACGAGGCGCTCCGCCTGGGCCTTCTCCATCTTCCAGCCCGGGGAGCCCGGGTCGTAGGCCAGGCGGCGGCCGTCGGGCAGGAGGATCGGCCAGGCGTCGGCGATGACCGTCAACTCGTTGACCAGCAGCGAGCGGACGTTGGCGAGGGAGCGGAGAGCGTCGTCGATGCCCGCCACGATGAAGGCGAGGTCGGTGGCGGAGAGGTCAAGGGCGGCCGGGTCGTCGAGGGCGGCGACCGTGGCCGAGAGCGTGGCGAGCAAGGCGTCGTGATCCATCACGAGAGCCTAGCCGCCGGAGGGCGGGAGCGCCAGGGCGAGCCAGGGCCGGGGAGACGATGACCACGACGCCTGCGTCTCACCCGGCCCCTATGCCCGGGGAGCAGCCTAGCCGAGAGGTCAGGCGCCTTCCAGGGCAGCCACTCGTGCGCGCAGCGCCTTGAGTTCGGCGACGGCGACGGCGAGGAGGGCGGCCAGGTCGACGGCGACCGGCTCATCGTTCTCGTCGCTGGAGACGGCGACCGGGAGCACGGCGGCGACGTTGGCCGCCCGGAAGCCGAGACGGCGGGCCTCCCGAGGCGGCTGAGTGTCGAGGGTGGCGTCACGGCGAGCGGGCACCGGGTCCCACTCGATGACCTCCAGGGCGTCCACGACGGAGGCCTCCCCCTCGTAGGGGGCGACCTGCTCCTTGAAGCGGTCAGCGGAGCCGACGCTGAACGAGGCCGCTACGCAGGGCACGTAGATCGTGTTGGTGGAGTCGACGAAGGACACCCGGTTGCCGAAGTTGACGAACGTCTGCATCTGCGGGGCGGCCGAGCCACAGTGCAGGGCGATGCTCGCCACGCCGGTCCCGTCGTAGGCGATGTACTGCGCCGAGGTCCAGTCGCCCGCCGCCCCGGCGCCCCGGGAGCGTTGGGCCTGGACGGAGCCGACGACGTTGAGCGAGAGCCGCTGGTTGCCGCCGAGGGCGTTCACGGTGAGGCTCTGGTTGAGGAGGTGGAGCCACTCCGCCTGGAACTGGAGGCCGACCCAGCGGTCGGCCGAGCGGAACCAGAACACCTGGTTGCCGGAGGTGTACGCGATGTTGCCGGGGAGCCCCGCACCGAGGGCGACGTCACGGTCCTGGGCGGTGCCGAAGATGTGGACGAGGCGGTTGCGGACAGCATTGCCCCAGGCCGCCTGCACCTGGGTCACCCGGGGGACGAGGTCGGCGAGCGGCGCAGGGTAGGCCATGCGGCGAGCCTAGATCAGCCAGCGCCGGGGGCGTTGGGTCCCTCGTCCGGCCCCCAGGGCCAGTGGGCGTTGATGGCGGAGGTGAGGGCGGCGTCGGTGATGATGTCGAGGTCGTGGCCCGGAGCGCCACGGCCGCTGTTGACGGCCGTCTCGTAGGCGGCCTCGGTGTCGACGGCGACCGGGTACATGAGCGTGGAGGCGTTGGCCTGCCCGGCGGCGAGCATCTTGCCGAACGAGGAGGTGGCCTTGTCCTCGTCGAACATCAACTCCCGGTGGGCCATCGCCAGCACCCGGGCCTGGAGCGCCGGGTCCTGCGCGGCCCGGGAGATGGAGGAGGCGGTCATGGCCGGAGACTACGCCTCCAGGGCGGCGAGGCGCTCCTCCGCCGCCGCCAGCCCGGACGAGAGGTCGCGCACGGCCTGCCAGAGCACGGCGACGAGGCCGGAGAGGTCGATGCCGGGGCCGAGGTGCGACGGGTCGACCAGTTCGGGGGCGGCTGCCTCGACCTCCTCGGCGACCAGCCCGAAGCGGTAACGAGGCTCGACCAGCGGAGCCTCACGAGGCGTCCCGTCGGGGTGCGGAGCGGTGGAGTCAGCACCGAAGGCCAACTCGTGCTGGAGGTCCCGGTAGAGCACCGGCTCGACCCGATCGAGCACCTGGCGAGCCCGGGCGCCGAGCCGTGCGACCTCGGCCTTGAACCGGCGGCTGCTCTGCACCGTGAAGGCCGAGGCGTAGCACTTGATGTAGCCGCTGTTGTCGCCGTTGAGGACTCCCATGTAGAGCGTGCCGTCACTGTGAATCTGGAGCCCGCTCGTCCAGCCCGTCGTATGGTCGGCGAAACCCATGCCGACGTTGCCAGCCCCGCCGATCCGGTGGATCGACAGCGGCCGTTCCCAATACGTGCCGCTGAGCGGGTACGAGGTGATGCTGGTCTTGGGCCGGGCGCCGACGCCGTAGGCGTTGCCCGGCTGAACGCAGGCCTGGCCGCTGTAGGCGTTCACGTCGACATAGCCGCCGCCGTTGGACGTCACCACGAGGTTGCCGTTGCCGTAGAGGTAGCCGCCGGTGGCGTAGAGGTCGTTGGCCTGGACCCGGCCGGTGACGGTGGCGGTGCCGGGCACGATGAGGTTGCGGCCGACGCCGAAGTCGCCCACCTGGCTGATGTAGCCCTCGGCGGCGGTGCGGTCGGCGCCCCAGAAGAATCGGAGGTAGCCGTCGGTGGCGGAGGCCTGGAGCGTCCAGTCCTGCACGGTGAACTCGGCGACGTCGGCGGCCCCTCGGTAGAACGAGGCGAGCGCCTTGGCGGGCTGGCGGTTGGAGAACAGGCGCAGCGTGTCGTTGAGCAGGTTCCACTCGTAGTGGTACGGGTTGGGGCTGGTGCCGTTGGAGCCGTCGCCTGCGCCGAACCGGAGCGCCGGGTAGGCCACGCCGACAGCGTCGGGGAGCACCAGCGGGTTGAGGTTGACGACCTGCGGCGAGGCGGCGACCCAGGTCTGCGAGGCGTTGTTCCACGTCAGCACCGAGGAGTCCGCCGGGGAGGGGGCGTTGACGTCGGTGAGGGAGTCGAGCGGCACGACCGGCCCGGCAGGCCCGGGCACGCCGGGCGGCACGAAGCCGACGTACACCTCGGCGTCCTCCAGTGGCTCCAGCCCGCCGGGGGAGCCGGTCGCCACGACCGGGATGGTGTAGTTGTTCGAGGCTTGCGCGACGGCGGCCCCGGTGACGTCGAACTGCATGCCGTAGCCGACCTTGAAGGGGTCGGCGACCGGGCGGACGTGGACCTTCCACCCGGCGGTCAGCGTGGCGAGGAAGGTGGCGAACGAGGTGTTGTAGACGTCGGAGCGGTGGAGCCAGAGGTTGGTGGCGGCCGCCGGGGACGAGGTGTTCATGGCGACCTCGCCGTTGCCGACCGGGGCCGTCGTGGTGGCCGTCTGCCACTTCCACACCGACTCCCGGCCGCCGTTGGGCGGGAGCCCGGCAGGCGACCAGGCCGCCATCGCCATGCCGACGTAGACGACCTCGTCGTCGATCGGCTCGGTGCCCTGCGCGCTGAGCGACTCGGTGGCGATGGGGACGGAGATGTACGAGACGTTGTTGATGGCGGCGCCGTTGACGACGAAGGTCCGCCAGCGCAGCGTCGGGTCGGAGGCGGAGCGGACGTAGATGTAGTCGCCCGGCTGGAGGGCCAACTCCGTGATGCTCCAGTCGAAGTTGAGCGTGTCCCGGGCGGCGATGTGCATGAGGGTCGCCGTGCCCGGAGCGTCGTTGTTGAGGCCGACCAGGCCGGGCGAGGCGGAGGAGATGACGGCGGCCCGCCAGCGCCAGGTCGAGGTGTAGGTGAGGGCGGAGGACATGCCCGGAGGCCCCGTCGCCCCAGGCGTGCCCGGGTCGCCCTTCGGCCCGCCGACGTTGATGGGGACCCAGGTGCCACCCTCCCGGGCGTAGAGCACTCCCATCAGACGGCCCCCGGTCCCATGTCCTCGACCCAGAGCCAGGTCGGGGCGGTCGCCGTGGCGACCTGGGTGATGTTGCCGGTGCCCGCTGCGCGCTGCCCGGTGAGCACGGCGGTCTGCGACCCGGAGAGCCCGGAGACGAACGTGGTGCCGGTGAAGGTGAGGGCGTGCGTCGACACGGCGCAGAGGTGGTTGACTCCGCCGACCTGGGTGCCGGTGACGGAGCCGAGGCGCAGCCGGAGGAACACGACGTCGGCGGCGACCGTCGACTGGAGCAGCCCGGTGACGCCGATCTTGTAGCGCCGACCCGGGTCGGCCGTCCAGACGGCGGTGATGCCCGAGAGGGCCACCTCCGTCCCGGCGAAGGCGACCGAGGTGAAGGTGATGCGCTGCGAGGTGACCAGGCCGCCGCCGCCGGAGAAGGGCGCAGGCGAAGCGTCCGGGTCCCACCACAGTTCTGCCTCCGGCACTGAGCCGATCGGGTCGGTGGCGGAGACGACGACCTCGTTCGGCACCGTCGGCGGCGGGAGCGAGGCCGTGTCGACGGAGAGCAGCACCGTCCCGTCGGGGTTGTAGAGCGCCGTGAGGGCGGTGCCCGCCAGCACCTCGGCCGGGCGGAGGTACTGCGGGTGGTCGTCGTCGCCCAGGCCGGTGAGCAGGCCGTGGTCAGTGACTCCGCCGCCGCCGCCCGAGCCCGCTGAGCGTTGGCGGCGCTCCAGCCGGGAGACGTGCGTGCCCAGGCGGAGCAGTTCGGCGGCGAGCGGGTCGAGCGTCACGTCTCCTCCCCGCCGAGAGCAACAGGCCACGAGAGGGCCAGCGAGACGAGGCGGCCCGCACCGGCGACGTTGGTCGAGACGCCGGTGACGAGGAAGGGGGCGTCGAGGCCGACCGAGTCCATCTCGATCAGGCGCACGACGTCGCCTACGCGCACACCGAGAGCGTCGGCTGGTTCGAGGGCGACCTCCACCTGAGCGGAGCGGGCGGGCTCATCGTGGTCGGCTCGCCACGAGGCGGCGTGCTCGGCCAGGGTGGCGTTGACCTTGACGGTGGAGCGGGAGACGACCGAGTCGAGCGCCGGACGACCGGCGAGGAGCCCGGAGGACGTCTGGGGCACGGTGAGGGCCTGGTCGCCGACAGCGTCCACGTCGGAGGCCATCTCCGTCCCGTTGTACGACAGCGAGCGGAGGATGACCGGGCCGGTCGCCACGAGAGGCTGGGAGAGGACCCGGCCCTGGCGGGGGTAGTCGAGGCGCAGGCGGGGCGTCGGAGCGGTGCCGCCGCCGGGCCAGTCGGCCGGGAAGTCGTAGTCGAAGCCGTTGATGACCGAGGCCAGCGAGCCGAGCAACTCGCCCAGGTTGGGGCGCTCCACGCCGAGGTAGTTGCGGTCCCGCAGCACGCCGGTCGGGCCGACCAGGGAGGTGTCGATGCGGAGGTCCCGGTCCGTCCCGGTCTGAGCCTCGGTGACGAGGGCGACAGCGATGTCGGCCTGGTCCACCTGCGCGAAGGGCAGGTCCCGGCGGAGCACCCGGCGGGCCAGGACCGAGTGAATCTCCGCACAGTCGAAGGTGATGGTGCGGCCCTCCGGGTCGACGTCGGCCGACCAGGCCACTCCCCACCAGGCGACCGAGCCGTCGTCCTCGACGATGTAGAGCGTGGAGGCCGCCACGAAGGGCGCAGCCGCCGAGCCAGCGTTGGCCCCGTACCGGGTGAGGGGGACCTTGACCGAGGCGGAGCCAGGCCCGTTGAGGGCTGACGACCAGGAGGCCTCGACCCAGGCCAACTCCTGCTCGATGACGCCGGAGAGCAGGTTGCCAGCCAGCAGCAGCACGGCCGGACCCTACTGCCAGACGGGTGCGTTGGACTTCTCTCGCTGGTCGGTGATGTTGCCCGCCGTGACGGTCAGCGCACCGGCGGCGACAGCGACCGTGGCGAGGGCGGTGGAGTTGGGCGGGGTGGCGGGGACACCGGCCCCCGGCGTGCCGGTGACGTCGGCCAGGAGCCAGGTGTTGGAGGCCCCGCCGAAGGCCGTGTCGAACACGGTGGCGACGATGAGGTCGGTGCGGGCCTGGGCACCGGCGGCGGCCAACTGCACCCGGGTCGAGCCCTGGTTGACGCAGAGGTACATGCCCTGCCCGGCGGTGTCCCCGGCGACGAACACTGAGCCGCCCGAGACGTCCACGGCGAGCCCGGAGGCCGCCGCCGTCACGATCATGTCGTTGTTGCCGACGACTCCCTCGGTGCCCTGGGCCATCGCATTGACGAGGAGCCGCATGTCGTCGGCGTCGTAGCACTCGGCCTCGAACATGGGCGGCTGCACTTCGGTCATGGGGGTCCCTTCATAGCCAGGCGTCCCGCCAGCGGACGGAGACGGAGCCCTCGGCGGCGACGGCGATGTAGCGGAGGTCGTTGCGGCCCGGGAGCAACTTCCAGAACGTCGAGCCCGGAGCGAGGAGGTCGTAGCGGGGATCGCCGTTGAGCACGATCCTGCGCGCATGGGCGTCGACCTCCAGCACGTCCGTCGGGAGGAGGGTGGTGCCCTCGAAGTCGACGATGGCGCCGGTGGAGAGGTTGAGGAGCGCCGGGTCGACAGCGGGGCCGTGGAACACGGCGACGAAGGGCGTGGCGGTGTTGCCGCCGTTGTCGGCCACTCCGGCCCCGGAGAACGAGGAGCCCCGCAGGTCGAGCGAGCACCCGGAGAGGTCGAAGCAGGTGCCCGGGTCGGCCAGGCAGAGCCCGGTGTCGGCCGCCACGGCGGCCAGGGTGAGCGTGGTGCCCCGGACGTCGATGGAGTAGAGGCGGGGGTCGGTGGCGAGGAACTCCAGGGCGACGTCGGCCTGGCCCCGGTAGAGCCGGGAGTTGTCGACCTCCATGCGCCGGGGGCGGCCCATGACGGCAAAGGTCGCCACGCCGGGGATGCCGAGGCGGAGCGGCTGGGAGACGATGGCCGCCTGCCAGGAGCCCGCCAGTGCGCGCAGCCGGTCCCAGGCCGCCGCCGGGGTGGCCTCGGAGACGCAGACGGTGAACACGAGGGAGCGGCCCTCGTGGAAGTCGCCGAGGGCGACGACGCCGTGCTGGGAGGGGAAGCCGACGTCGTTGGTGCGCTGGTCGGGCAGGCCCAGGCCCTCCCACGAGGGCATCCCGTAGGGCGTGCCCCGGCCGAAGGTGATGGCGCCCAGGGCGACCTGCCAGTCGGCCAGCGGGGCCAGGTTGGCGTCCCAACGGAGCAGGTCCACGTAGGCCACCTGGGGCACCTCGGCCCGGGGCGAGGCGGCCACCAGGGGCACCATCGCCTCGGCCTCCGCCGCAGAGGCCGCCAGGGCTCCCCGGTACGTCCGGTCGATGAGGTCGATGGGGGTCAGCCGCCCCGGCGGGAACAGGGCCATCAGGCGGCCGTTCCCATGCGGAAGCGGACCCACCAGTCGAGGTCGTCGACAGCCCGGCGGTCGCCGAAGGTGACCGGCCCGTTGAAGTGGACGCCGAGCCCGGCCCCGGCGGCACCGAAGGGGCGATGCGCCGGAGCCGGAAGGGGCGTGACCAACTCGTCCCGGCCGCCTTCGCCGAGGAGGGCCAGCGTGCCGCCGGGCGTTGCGCGCACCAGGCCGCCGGTGGCCATCATCCGGGGCACCTCGGGCAGGCCGATGGTGAAGCCGCCGATCGTCTTGCCGAAGGGCAGGTCGATGCCGGGCACCTCCAGGTCAATGCCGTTCCAGAAGTCGGCAAAGGCGTTCCAGATGCGCTTGATGACGTCGATGGCGCCCTTGAAGCCGGACTTGATGCCGTCGATGACGTCGCCGATCACGTCCTTGGCGGTGTTGAAGGGAGCCTCCAGCAGGTCGCTGATCGTGCTCCAGGTGTTGGTGAACCAGTCAATGACCTTCTGCGCCACCTCGATGATCTCGTCGACGACGCCGGTGATGACCTCGACGATGGCCTCGAAGGCGGGGCCGAACGTCTCTTGCAGGAACACGACGACCTCGTCGAGGTGGTCGACGACCCACTGCAACTTCTCGCCGAGGAACTCGAACACGGTGACGACCTGCTCGGAGATGAAGGTGGTGACGACGGCGAGGGCCTCCGCCACGATCACGAGAGCCTTCGCCAGGATGTCGAGGATCGGCACCAGGCCGACGAGGAGGAGGTCGATCAACTGGACGATGGGCGGGATGAGCGGCGCCGTGGCGAGCGTGATGGTCAGCATCGAGGTGGCGACGGCGATGAGGGCCTCGACCAGTTGCGGGAGGATCGGCAGCAGGGCGTCGAGGAGGACCGTGATGAGGTGCTCGAACAGGGGGAGCAGCAGGTCGATGATCGGGATGAGGGCGGCGAGGGCCTGATCGACCAGTTCGAGGAAGGCGTCGACCAGGCGAGAGACGATGGGCGCCAGGGCCGTGAACAGGCGCACCAGGATCGGGAGCACGGCCTCGACGATCCGCATGATGATCCCGGCGAACTCGTCGAACACGTCGAGGAGCATCGGCAGCACCCGGGCGAAGATGGGCGTGAGGACCCGGACCAACTCGTCGAACAGGGGGATGATCGACTCCAGGGCGCCGAACAGGAACTCCCCCAGGCGCTCCGCGAAGATGTCGAGGAAGGCGCCGATCATGCCGAAGATGGGCGCCAGGGCCGTGAGGGCGGCGCCCAGCCCCTCGGCGAGGACGTTGGCCAGCACGCCGACGATCTGCACGATGGGGCTGATGAGCGGGGCGAGCGAGAGGAGGGCAGGCCCCATGACGTCGAGGATCGAGGTGACCTGCCGGACGAGGATCTGAATGGAGGGGCCGAGGGCCTCGAAGATGCCGCCCAGGGCGGCGCCGAATGAGTTGCCGAACTGCGTGAGCGTGTCGAGGAGAGCCGGGTCGGAGAGGACGGTCTTGAGCGAGCCGACCAGCGGCCCCAGCCCGGCGGCGAGGGCAATGCCCATCGTGTCCTTGAAGGTGGACAGCACGCCGGTCAGGGTCGTGGAGGAGCGTTCCATCGCCCCGGCCGCCCCGGGAAACTCCTTCATCTTCGCCAGCAAGATCGGCACGGCCTCGGAGGCGGGGATGAGCCCGTCCTCCGACAACTCCCGAGCCTTCGCCTGGCTGATGCCCATGCCGTCGGCGAGGGCCTGCCACACCGGGAAGCCCGGGAGGGCGTTGCTGATCTGGTTCATGTCCTGGGCCGTGACCCGGCCGGTGCCGCCCATCTGACCCAGAGCCCGGGTCACGGCGTCCATCTCGCCCTGCCCGCCGCCCAGCACCGACGTCATGTCGCCGATGGTCTGGACGTAGTCGAGGACGTTGTCCTTGGTGACGCCGAAGGTGCCGCCCTGGGCGACGAGGTTGCGCGTCATGTCGGCCAGCCCGGGCAACTCCAGCGGGGTCTTGGCGGCGAACGAGGTCAGTTCGCCCATCATCTTCTTGGCCTCGTCGGCGGAGCCGAGGAGCCCGGTGAAGCCGACCTCCGTCATCTCCAGAGACTTCGCCGTGTCGAGGCCGAACTTCGTGACCAGCCCGGCGGCCGCACCGAGCCCGAGCCCGGCGACGAGGCCGCCCAGGCCGCCTGCGCCCTTGGAGATGCCGCCGAGGGCGGAGTCGCTCTGGCGGGCAGCCTCCTTGAAGTGGCTGGTGATCTGCTCGCCCGCCTTGTCGGCGGAGGTGACGGCCTGGTTGAAGGCGTCGGCCCCGCCGACCTTCTCGAAGGCCGCATCGCTCTGGCGGGCCGACTCCACGAAGGCGTCCTCGATGCGCTCGCCCGCCTTCTCGGCGTCGGCCACGGTGCCCTTCATGGCGCCAGCCAGGCCGGAGCGCATCTCCCGCTCCCACCCGGAGAAGTCCGGCACGATCCGTACCGATGCGCTCCCCAGGTCGGCCACGACCGAGAGCCTAGGCGCTAGGCGCTAGCGGGTCACCTGGCGGTAGGCGGCCATCGCCAGGGCGGCCTCGGTGGCGGCGTCCTCCTCGCCGGTCCACCACCAGGGCGCAGCAGGCTCCGCTGCGCGCACGGCAGCGGGGGCAGGGCGGGCCACGAGGAGCGACTCCAACTCGTCCCGCTCAGCGGCGTCGGCCGAGCGGACCCGGAGGTACGACAGCACGTTCAGCACCCTCACCAGCGGGAGCCCCTCCAGGTCGAGCCCTCGCCCTAGCGCCCAGCCGTCGAGGAGGCGCCAGCCGTCGACTAGCCAGCCGACGAGGGCGAGGGCGACTCCGTAGGGCGGCCCGTCACCATCTCCACGATCCAGGTGAACATGGCGGTGAGGCCGTTGACGCCGATGGGGTCGTCGTCGGAGCGGAGGGCGGCGGCGAACTCCTCCCGGTCGGCGGGGATGAGGAAGGCGGGCAGCAGGTCGAGGAGGGCTTGCAGGCGTTCCAGGCCCTCCATGTTCTGCACGACCATCACTCGTTCCAGCAGCGGGAGCGGGAGGCGGGCCAGCAACGTGTAGCGGCGGCCGTTGAGGTCGAACTGCGCCCCGGCTTCCGCCGCCGGGGTGAAGTCGGGGATGAGGGCGGAGGTGCCGTTGGGGAGCGTCATCGGCGGCGACCCTAGCCGGAGGGCGGCGGCTCCGGCACTCCCCAGAACGGAGCCGTCGCCCTCAGAACGACCGTAGCCGCCGACCCGGGCAGGGCCAGCGGCTACGGAGAGGCCCCTCAGGTGCCGTCTCAGCGACGAGGGAGGTCAGCCCCGGCCCGTCGCAGGGCGGCGAGGAAGTTGAGCCAGGCCCGGCCGCCAGAGCGGGTGTCCGTCGTGGAGATGCGCTTGCCGGTGGGCGAGGTGAAGCGGGGGTGCGGGTGGCCCATGTCGACGGTCCAGCCTTGAGCCTCAAGTAGGCGGGCGATGCGGCGGAGGTCCTTGCGAGGGTTGTTGGTCGGCATCAGCGGGCGCCGTGCTGCTGCCGGTACGAGGAGGGGCGGCACTCCGGGGAGCAGTACCGGCGGGGACGGCCCGAGGGCGGGGGCGAGGGTAGATCGGCCCCGCACGTCAGGCAGAGGCGGGCTCCGCAACGTTCTTCGGGGCCGGGGAGGGCGACGGTGACGACTACGTCGGGCGTCCAGACGTCCCACTCCCCGGCGATCCGCCGCCGGGTAGGAGCCAGGACTGGCTCCCCCCGGTCGAGGCGGTCGAGCCAGTCGGCCATCAGCCGACCGTGCGGACGGTGGTGGTGGTCCGCTTGCGGACACCGGCGAAGGGCAGCGAGAGGCCGAACGTGCAGCACGCCAGGAAGATGCGCGTGAGCGAGTAGCGACCTTTGACCTCGGTCTTGATGGTGGTCATGGGGGTTCCTTTCGGGGGACGGGTGCCTGATTGCACCTCGCCCGGCTCCACCCGGAGGCGGAGCCGAGCAGGGAGCCGTCAGAGGCCCATCCGCCCGGCGCAGATGGGGCCGATCCCCCGAGCCCGGGAGGCCTCGTCGGTGAGGGTGCGATTGCAATGGCCGCACCGGCCGATCTCCTGGCCGTAGCGGAGCATCGCCCCGGTGACGTCCTCGGCGATCTTGGCCAGGACGGCGGCACCGGCTGCGCCCTTGACCGGGTGGCGCTCGTCGGAGGCCAGCACCGAGACGAAGGTGCGACCGGCCCAGCGGCCCTCGGTCGGGCGGTCGACCTCGTAGAAGCGGAGGATGCCCTCGGCGTTGTCGACGGCGTAGTGACCGGCGGGCACGTCGGCGACCGGGGCGGCCGGGCGAGCCGGGGCAGCCTCGGGGGCGACGGTCGGGCGGGCCTGGCGGCCAGCGTCGCGCATGGCGATGAGGCGGTCGAGGCCCTCCGAGGCGGCCTTGCGGGTGAGCCCGGCGAAGCGGGCGATCATCGTGGCCTGACGTTCTTCCTGGCCCGGGTAGACCTCGGCGAGGAGGGTGCGGCAGAAGTTGACCTGCGCCTCGGAAGGGGTCGAGGGGCGGGGAGCGGCCGAGCCGGTGCCGAAGGTGCGCCCGTCGAGGCGCTCGCCCGGGGTGTGGATGCGGTCCTGGCGGCCGCCGACAGCGATGTTGCGCTGGGCGTTGGCCCGCCAGGCCGAGCGGCCGAGGGTGCCGATGAACTCGTCGCAATGGCAGACGGAGCGGAAGGCGGCGTCGATGCCGGAGCCCTCGCAGACGGGGCACTCGGGGCGGGCGGGGGAGGTGAACTGAGTCGTGGTCATAGGGGGATAGACTAGCCGCCGCCCAGCGGCTACGCAACCTGTTCGGCGAAGTTTCCCCAGATGAGCCGAACGACCTAGTCCCTGAGCAGGGCCTCCAGCGCCGGGAGGGCGGGCGAGGAGAAGTCCTCGGCCAGGAGCAGCCCGGTCGGCCCCAGCGTCACGACGCCGTCGTCGCCCCGGGAGACGGCGCAGGCCAGGCAGACGGGCGGAGCGCCACGCCGGACGAACTGCTGGGTGAGCAGGAGCAGGTCGCCCCGGCCGACGAGGGCGGCGAACGAGGCCAGGAGGATGCGCGCAGAGCGGTCGACGTCGAGGTAGGTGAGGGTGGAGACGAACAGGTCGTGGTACGAGGCCCCGGGCGGATCGAAGCGGAGCACGGCGGCCACCTCGGCCTCGGGGGCGGCGGTGACGACGTGGAGCATGGGGGAGAAGTCGAGCCCGGTGTTGAGCCGGGTCAACACCGTCTCCCGCAGGGCGTCGAAGTAGTCGGTGGGGTGGAGCACGACAGCGTCCATGCGGGGCAGGCTACCCGCCCGGAGGCGTGCCCACACCTGCGATCTACCGCTGGGCCTCGGGCAGGGCGTCCCGCAGGAAGGGCCGGGGCGGCGAGCCCGACGACTGGCGGGCGTAGATCCACTTGGCCGTCGAGCCGCCCTTGTACCGGCGGCGGCCGACGCCAGAGTTGTTCTTGGCGGGCCAGCGGAGGATGGAGGCCCGCACCGGGCGGATCGGCGTGCCACGAGGCCCGTAGATGCCGGTGCCCTCGTGGACGTAGATGGCGTAGGGGAGCCGGGAGCCGACCCGGACCATCGGCAGGCCGTCGGGGCCACGAGAGGGCACGGCCTCGATGGATGCGCGCAGCGTCCCCTCGTCGACCGGGCAGAGCACCCGGGCACGGTTGACGACGTTGCGGCCCCGGCGCAGCAGGTCGGCCATGACCTGCCCGGAGGAGCCCGCCAGGAGGGCCTGCACCTGCCGAGGTTCCAACTCGACCGTGAACGAGGCCTCGGCCACCTACCCGACGACCGGGTCGAGGTCGACGGTGACGGAGCCGAACACGCTGCCGCAGCCGCCCAGCGGCGAGACGAAGGTGACGGCGACCGGGGAGACGCCGAAGTCCACCTGGCACGAGAGGGCCTCCACGAGGGCCTCGGCGTCGGCGTACAGGGCCGAGGTGGCCAGGGCGTGCTCGCCCAGCGAGGGCATGTCGCCGCCGTCGGTGAGGGAGGGCATGCAGCGGAAGATGCCGACGTCGAGCGTGCAGGCCGGGGTGCCGGTCATGCAGCGCACCGGGTCGAAGGCCAGCCCGGCGGCGAAGGTGTCGTCGAGGGGGAAGGCCGAGGAGAGGAACAGGCGGCGCACCGTCGAGTAGGCGTACGCGCAACAGTCGAGGGGCGCCGGGTCGCCCAGGACGACCTCGGCCCTCGTGACCGGGCGGCCAGCACTCGTGACCGTGTCGACGAAGCGGGAGAGCAACTCGTCAGCGGCGGCGTAGGCCATCGAGGGCCAGACGGCCGGGAGGACCTGGACGCTCACGGTGCCACGACCCGGAGCCCGCCGTCGAAGTAGTCGGGGGAGACGACCCGGGAGGGCATGGTGAGGTGGGAGGGGTTGACGGTGACGAGGAACAGGTCGGAGAGGGGCAGGCCGAGGCGGCCGTTGTCGAGGTAGTCCTGCGGGTCGAGGAGCACCATCTGCACACCTTGGCGGGCCAGGTTGACGATGCGCGTCGGCAGGCGGCACCCGGCATCGCCGGAGCAGGCCCGGAGAAGTTCCACGTACAACTCGCTCATCGCCCCCGCCGCCACGGCCGGAGGGGCCACTCCCCGGGTGTAGTCGACGACGATGCCCGGCGGGGAGCAGCCGTCGACCGAGGGCCAGCAGCCGCCCTCAGCGGTGAGGAGCCGATCCCCGGCGAGGACGTACTCGCCCGGGTCGAGCCCGAGCCCGTCGACCGAGACGGAGTGGACGGCGACGGCGGGCGAGCGGAGCAGCAGGGCGCAGCAGCGGTCCCGCAGCGGGGCGCCGGTGACCAGCCCGGGCAGCACCGAGGGGCCGAGAGCGGCGGCCTGCGGCCCCCAGGGCACCGAACAGTCGACAGCCCGGTACACGCCGAAGGCCTCGACGGCCCGGCAGACGCCGAACTGCCGCCCGGAGGCCGCCCAGAGCATCTCCTCGGCGGCGGTGCGCGCCCAGGCCTGGAACTCGGGGAGGGTGTTGTCGGGGAGAGGGCAGGGCGCCATCGGCCAGGGTTCGCACCCGGGGCCGGTCAGCGTGTCGCTCATGGGCTCATCCTCCCAGAGGCTCAGGTGCCCTTCCCGGCGACCCAGGCCGTGCCGTCCCAGAAGAACTGGCTGGCGGCCTGGTCGGTGGCGCCGACGTAGACGTAGGAGTCGAGGCCCCAGGGCGTCGTCGGGGAGACGTTGGCGCCGATGATGGTGTCCAACTCGGCCTTGGAGGCGGGGCGGCGGGAGCCGACCGGGCCGAACGTGCCCGAGTCGCCGTCGACCTCCGTGGCGGTCGTCGCCAGTTGCGCGCCCGGAGCGGTCAACTCCACGCAGCCGTCGGTGACGTCGGGCGGCCCGACCGAGGTCTGGTTGAAGGCCAGGTGGCGACCCTCCAGCACCGGCACGAGGAGGCCCGCCGGGTCATACGGCCCAGTGTCGAACGTCGCCGGGGCACCCTGGGTGTTGGCGGTGATGCTCATGGTGAGCGGCCCGTTCTCGATGGTGAACTCGCCGAGGGCGCCGTTGACGACCCAGGGCCAGAGCCAGTAGATCCAGGCCCCCGCCACTCCGCAGGCCCCTCCGGCGACCTTCGTCCACGTCTCCAGCACGAAGCCGCCCTCCGCCACCTGCTCGCTGATCTGGGCGCCGACCACCATCCCGGCGTCCTCGATGACGTCGGAGCCGAGGAAGAAGTCCAGCAGGGCCGGGTCGACCCGGCACAACTCGACCGTCAGGTTGAGGCGCTTGAGCCGGTCGGCGTCCTTGTCGTTGACGCAGAGGTCGCCCCAGGCGTTCTTCTGGATGAACTCCTCGCCCGTCTCCAACTCGGGAGCGGTGGCGATGCGGATGAAGCCGTCGGAGACGATGGAGGAGCACTCGCCGTAGACGACCTCGCCGCACTCATCGACCTTCGTGAGGCGGATGACCTTGGCCTTGACGGAGGGGAAGCCAGTCATGGGGTGCTCCTCAGGAGAGTTGGGTGATGGCGGGCGTGGTCGCCATGATCGGGTCGCAGGCCCAGGCCACGCCGAAGGTGCGCTCCACGATGACGGTGCGGTCGTTCACGTTGTTGACGTGGACGCCGAGGTCGAAGGCCGGGCCAGCCATCACCTTCATGGCGCCGAAGTGGTACATCTCCGGCTTGGGGAACAGGGTCCGGTTGTCGAGGGCGGAGGAGAGCACGACCGGGCAGCCGCACGGCGCCGTCCACCGGCCCGAGACACGGTCGATGGCCCGGGCGGCGGCCAACTGCGTGCCCGCCGAGACGGCGACCAGGATCACTCCCTGCCCGTCGCCGTTCTCCTGGTGGTAGGCCCCGGAGACGACAGCGAGAGCATCGACCGAGGGGAACAGGCCGAGGTCGGTGGCTTGCGCCTGAGCACCGAAGGCGGCTCCGCGCACCGGGCCGAGGAGCACCTCCAACTCCACTCCCATGCTCTGCTTCGCCGTGAGGGTGCCGGAGGCCGCCGCCCGGGCCTCCTCCTCGGTGATGCCAGCCGGGGAGCAGGAGTAGAAGGCGTACACCGTGAACGGCGCCCAGCCGTCGAAGATGGAGCCGGTCCCGACTGACTTCGGCACCGGGGCGGCGAGGCAGGAGCCCAGGTCGACGTCGATGGAGCCGGGGCAGAGGTCCCGGGTGATGAAGCCGGAGGTCCACGACGGCTCCGCCGAGTCGGTGACGGAGACAACGTCGAGCAGGGTGCCCGGCCGCCCGACGTAGGACGGCGGGGGCACCTCAGGCCCGGAGGCGGGCAGCAGGAGCACCTGCGGGTCCACCGTGGTCATGGCTGCCTCCCCTCAGGTCCCGTCAGGCTCACGCGCAGCAGCCGGTGATGCCGGAGGCGGCGCCGGTGACGGCGTAGATGCGGCTCTCGTAGCCGACCTTGCAGACGGAGAAGAACTGCTCCGACCAGGCGGCCGTGTGGTCGTTCGTCTCGTTGAGGATCGAGTCCCGCACGACGCCGAGGTCGAGCGTGCCGTTGTCGGCCTTGATGTAGGTCCCGGCCGACATGACGATGAAGTTGACGGCGGCGGGCCAGGCCGTGACCGGGGTCCCGGCGACCGAGAGCGGCTGGTAGTCCTGCAAGAACTGCGGGGCAGCGTTGCGGGCGGTGAAGAACGCTCGCACCTGGGCGTCGGAGATGTTGAGCATGTTGTCGACACCGGCCCGGCGAGCCAGGTCGCTGCGGACGATCTCCTCCGTCCAGGCGGGGAGCAGCACCTCCAGCACGGCGCCCTCCGCCATGCGGTACTTGCTCTTGTAGTCGGCGATGGCCAGGTCGACGGCGCCGAGCAACTCCCCGGTGATGCCGGAGGTGCCCTCGGTGACGTTCACGGCCGTACCGGAGGCCGCCACGATGGCGTCGATCATGCGCTTCGAGACGACGTGGGCGTGGGCGTTGAGCACGAGGGCGATGAAGCGCCGGGTCATCTCGGGGAAGGCCCGGTCTTGCAGGTTCCCGGCGGTGACGCAGATGCCGTGGGCGTCGAGCCGACAGTCGCTCCACGTCGGGCAGGGGACCTTGATGCAGGGCTTGGTGGCCGGAGTGGCCGGGTTCTCGTCGTTGGCCTCGGTCCAGAGCCAGGGGTGGGCCATGACGTCGGAGATGTCGGGCGACTCGGGGATGAGCAGGCCGCCCCGGGGTGCGCGCACCGTCGGGAGGTCCAGCAGCCCGGAGGCGGCGTCGATGGCGTACAGGTCGTAGAGCGGCGTCGACGGAGCGCACCAGCCGCCCGAGGCCAGCAGGTTCGCCTGGGCCGGGAGGCCGACGAGGCGCTGGATCACGTCCCAATCGTCCTCCTGCGAGCCGGAGGCGGTGAGCGTCTCGGGGATCGGCAGGTTGAACCGGGCGACCGGCATGTTGGGCGAGGGGTCGTTGAGCATCTGCGCCCGGGCCGTGGCCGCCGCCGCCACCTCGGCGAGGGAGCCGAGGCGGGAGCCGGTGACGATGCCGGGGAGGTCAGCCGCAGCGACGATGGTGACACCGGGGCCGGAAGGGCCTGCGGGCACGGCGGGCGCCGAGCGCCGGACAGCCGCCGCCGAAGGGCGCCGGACGACCGTGGCAGCGGCCAGGACCGGCTCGGGCTCCGGCTCGGTGACGGCCTCGGCCTCGGCCTCAGGGTCGTCGGGGTCGGGCTCGCCGGGCTCAGGATCGGGCTCGACGGGCGTCTCTGCGTCCTCGATCCCCTCGGGATGCACCTGGGCCAGGAGGGCGGTGCGCGCTTCGGCGTCGGCTTCGGCGGCGACAGCCCGCTGCTCCTGCTCGGCCTTGATGGCCTTGACGGCCTCGGCCAGGTTCGTGAGGTCGGCGACCGGGGTATCAGCGTCGTCGTACAGGGAGTCGAACGAGTCGACAGCATCGGCCAGGAGGGAGGCCAGGTCCGCATCGGAGAGCGGCGTGAGGTCCTCCGGCACGACGAGGTCGCCCTCGGCGGTCAGGTTGCCGAGCGTGAGCCAGGCATCGAGGCGGGAGCGGAGCATGGCGGCCCTCCAGTGGGCGAGCGGTGGGGAACGAGAGGCCGCTACGGGCTGGGGGCCGAGCCACTACGGGCCAGGCGGGGTGGAGCGTAACGCGAGACGTCAGGCGGCGTCGATGCGCCCGCCACGACGGCGCACGGCCCGCTGGGCCGGGAGCAGCGTGGGGAACGTCTCGGTGGAGCCGTTGGTGTAGGTGACCTTCCACGGCCCGACCCGGGCCGGGGGAGGAGCGGAAGCCACGAGGCGCTGCGAGGCCCCGGGCGTGTTCTTCTTCATGCAGCCGCAGGCCACGAGGCGCTCCTAGGCGTGGACGAGGGCGGCCAACTCGGCCCGCCGGGTGGAGGGGTCCCGGCCGATGGAGGCGGCGATGGCCTCCCGTTCCGACTCGGGCGTGAACAGGGCGGCCCCGGCGACCAGCGCCGTGAGCCGGTCGCCCTTGTGGCGGGAGTGGACCCGGGGGATGGGGAAGCCGGGCACGTTGACGGCGAGCACGGCGACCAACTCGGAGCCGATGCCGGGGATGCCCCGCCAGTCGCCCGAGACGTCCGCCGCCCGGAGTGCGCGCACCGACTCCGGCGAGGCCGTCGGGCGCATCGACCCGGCGAGCCAGATGCCGAAGGCGTCCTCACCGGCGGCCACGTCGGCTACGGCTGCCCCGGTGTGGTCGTAGTGCGCCTTGGCGGGCGAGGCGGCCAGGGAGATGTGGGCGTGGTCGGTGTCGAGGGTGATCGCCCCGGTGGCGATGCGGGAGCCGTCGGCGCAGAGGACCTCCCCGGAGCGGAAGTAGGCGTAGGACGTGGACGACCGGGGAGCCCGGATGCAGCGATCGCCGAACGAGGTGTGGCACGAGTCCCAGAGGGCCAGGTGGCCGTAGACCCGGCCGTCGTCATCGACGGTGAGGTGCGTGGGGGCGGAGAGCACCGGGGGACTGAACCACTCCGGGGGCGGGGCCAGCAGGTGCGGGAGGCCGGAGGCGACCAGCGTGTCCTCCAGGGCGGCGGGCAGCACGGCGGCTTCCCCCGCCTTGGCGGCCTTCTTTGCCGCCTCCAGGGCTTCCTCCAGCAGGGCCACCAGCGCATCGCCGGACGGCTTCTCCTCCTCCTCCGGCTCCTCAGGGGCCTCCTCGTCCTCCTTCGCCTTGGGCGGGAAGGGCGGGGCGCCGACGAACTCCTCGTAGGACTGGCCCGGAGGGGCGAGCGGCGGCACGAGGTCGACGGTGAAGCGGTCGCCCGACATGCGGACGAGGGTGGCGGGGACGATGGAGCCGCCCAGCAGCAGGCCCACCTCGCCGGAGGCGGTCATCACGACGGTCGGCGAGTCGACCTCCTCCTCGGCGTCCGGGTTGCCGGGGCCAGAGCGGAGATGGGCACCGGCGAAGGCCGGGAAGGCGACCAGCGTCGTGCCCATGATGGCGGCGTCGTGGAAGCGGACCTCCTCGGGCATGGCGAACAGGGCGGCGACGTCCTCCTCGTCCTCCGGCTCCGGCATGACGACCTCCACGTCGGCGTCGGAGTCGATGTCGACTGAGTTGCCCCGCAGGTAGCCCTCGTCGAGCCTGCGCGCAGCCTCCCGGCCCTCCTCGGAGCCGAGGTCGAACGTGCCGTAGCCCCAGACGACCGGGCCTCGCTTGACGAGGCGGTCGAGCACGCCGACCTGCACGGCCCCGGAGTGGCCCTCCCAGGCTTCGATCTGCCACATGAGCGGGAGGGGCGGCTCCCGCCAGCGGAGCGAGCCCGGCATGAACAGGCGACCGTCGCCCGTCGGCTGATCCTCGAAGGCCAGGGGGCCGTGGAACTCGGCGGGCGGGGTGGTGGTGGGGGCGGCGGCCAGCGACTCCAGCGAGGCCTCCTCCTCGGCATACAGGGCGGCCATCTGCGCTTCGGCCTCGTCCTGGGTGGCGTGGCACCCGGCGACCGAGTCGTCGTCGTCCTTGACGACGGCGTACCCGGCGCAGCCCTCCACCGCACCCTCGGCGCTCACGTGCCAGGGCATTACGGCGTCACGCTCCGGCCCATGTTCCAGGCCGTGCCGTTCCAGAACATCTCCCCGCCAGCACCGGCCGTCGAGCCCTGCACGTACTGGCCGATGGTCCAGGCCGTCGCCGGGGTGGCGAGCACTCCGGCGGTGTTCGCAGCGGAGGCGTTGGCCGGGGGCGTCGAGCCGCCCGGCGCCCAGGTGCCCGGCGTCCCCGCCGTCGCCCCGGTGGAGGGGACGACAGCCCCTCCGCACGACTGGAGCACGTTCGCGATGCAGCCTGCTACGCCCATGTGACCTCCCTGGGTTCGGGGGCGAGCCTACGTCACGAGGGCGGCCAGGGGTACAGGGCGGCTGCCGCCGCCTGGAACTCACGCTCCGCCTCGACGGAGGGCTCCAGGTCGAGGTGGTGGACGGAGACGTCCTCGGAGCCGGGGCGGGAGGGCACGGCCGTCGCATCGGCGTGCTTGGCGGTCCAGGCGGAGTGCAGCCGGTAGAGGGCGGCCTGACGACGACGGCCCTCGGCCACCTCGACGGCGGTGGGCTTGGCGGGCTTCGACTTGGGCACCGGGCCAGGATAGGTCAGGCGAGGGGGAGCACGCCGTACCACGTCGAGCCGAGCATGGCGTCTTTGCCGACCCAGCGGTACCCCTTCTTGGCGGGGTGGAGGGCGGCGATCTCGTCCCGGTAGCCGATGCGCGAGATGTCGAACGGCGAGGGGAACGAGGGGTGGGAGGGGTCGAAGTCCCGAGCCCGCTGCCGCAGCACGGCGAGGTCGGCCCGGGCGGCCTCCAGCGTCTCGGGCAGGTACGTGTCGAAGTACTCGTCGAGGCGGCGCTCCACCCGGCCGAACATGGTGATGACCTCCGAGTGGGCGCTGCGGTCCCAGGCGAAGCCCTGCTTCGCCCAGGCGTAGCCGCCGACGTCGATGTTGGCGAGGAGGGTGACCTCGTCGACTCCCCAGGCCCGGTAGAGGTCGAAGGCGGCGTCGTTGATCTTGGTGGCGAGGCCCTGACCCTGCACCTCGGCTTCGAGGCTCCAGAGGTTGTGGTGGACCTCCCAGCGGTTGTCGTTGTTGAGGTACAGGCCCCGGTCGAAGTGGCCGACGAACTCGCCGTCGGCGTCGACGATGCGCGCATGCCACTCGACGTTGTTGGCGCCGTGGTGGGTGAACTGGAGGCCGTCGGTCCGCAGGCCGACCGGGCGCAGGTGGGTGTCGTACATGCGGACGAGGTCGTCCTGCACGGCCCGCATGAGCCCGTCCATCTCGACCTTGGCGGCGTCGGTCAACTCCCAGGGGTTCTTGTGGGAGATGCGCCCGACGTGGAAGCCAGCGGTGTTGAACGAGGCGCCGGGAGGAGGCGCCTTGGGCGGGGGCGGCTTCGGCGGGGGAGCCGGAGCGGAGGTGGTGGGCGTGAACGTGGAGCGGGGCGCCGGAGGCCCCAACGGACGGTCGGCCTTGGGGGCGTGGCGAGGCTGGGCCGGGGGAGGCGGCGTGGCGGTCGGCGCCGGAGCAGCCTGCGCGAGCGGGTAGCCCTGGTTGTCCCGGGGCGTCTCACCCGGGTCGTCCACGTAGAGCACGACGC